>ENA-OSJC01000857-OSJC01000857.1-marine-metagenome-genome-assembly--contig:-NODE-857-length-27627-cov-12.539710_pt1 | contig 27627 bp, 34 predicted proteins | sample MGYA00237885_ERZ534234 | MGnify/ENA primary metagenome ERZ534234 (study PRJEB26413, sample SAMN06343907) | marine metagenome | isolation source: coastal waters | place: Atlantic Ocean: West Antarctic... | reverse complement strand
AAAGAAAAAACAGAGTGGCATAATATCGTAATGTATAGAAAATTAGCTGAAATTGCAGGGGAATACCTTAAGAAAGGAAGCTCTGTTTTTGTTGAAGGAAGTCTTCAAACAAGGAAGTGGCAAACCAAAGAGGGCCAAGATAGATATACGACAGAAGTTGCAGCAGACACGATGCAAATGTTGGGAGGCAAAGATAATCGCAACAGTGCACCAAGTAGTTCTGATGATAATTTTAATCAAGAACCAGAAAGGGTAAATAAAAATGAAACGAGCTCAGGCTCAGCAGGTGAGCCGACTCTTGAACTTCCAGAAGACGATATTCCCTTTTAATAAGGGGTTGAAGATGCCTTTATACGATTACCTATGTTCTCATTGTGAGCATCAAGATGATGTGCTTGTAAAATTATCAGATGACCCAGTATTAGATTGCCCAGCTTGTAAGAATAAAACATTTAATAAGCAAGTGTCGGCACCTCATTTCAAATTAAAGGGATCAGGTTGGTATGAGACAGATTTTAAAAATAAACCAAAGCCTGAAGGCTCTAAGAAAGAAAATGAAAAACTTACTAAAATAACCAAAACTGAAATTACAAAAAAATGATTAAAAAAAATTTTTTAACAGGCTTATTAGTCCTCATCCCATTAATCCTAACTTTTTGGGTGCTATTCTCTTTGATCAAGTTCTTAGATCAAATATTATTCTTGCTCCCAGAAACCTTAAGGCCTGATTATGTTTTAGGGACCGAGGTATTTGGTTTTGGCGTTATTTTGACCTTTATTATCATATTAGTTACTGGCGTTATCGCTAATAATTTTTTTGGGAAAAAAATTATTAGCTTGTATGAAGTTCTACTTAATCGACTTCCTTTTGTTAAGTCAATTTATAAAGGTATTAAGCAAGTTTCAGATACTTTACTTTCGAGTTCAGGCGAAGCATTTAGTAAAGCAGTTTTAATTGAGTTTCCAATTGCAGGGACATATACTTTCGCATTTATTACTGGAGAACCTGATGAGATAATAACAAAGGACATAAAAGGTGAGTATGTGAATGTATACGTGCCTACAACACCTAATCCAACATCAGGATATACATTAATGGTGCCAAAAAATAAAGTTGTTGAGTTGGATATTAGTGTGGACCAAGTTCTTAAATACGTTATTTCAATGGGTGTGGTTCCTACTGGCAAAAAACTTAAACAAAAATAATAATTACTTTAGAAGAGAGTTTAGATGAGAACGCATTATTGTGGTGAATTAAATAAAAGTCATGAAAACAAAGAGGTTGTTCTTTGCGGCTGGGCTCATAGAAGAAGAGACCATGGAGGCGTTATCTTTATTGATTTAAGAGATAAAGAAGGATTGGCTCAGATAGTTATTGATCCAGATACACCGGACGCTTTTAGCATTGCTGAAAAAATTAGAAGTGAATTTGTATTAAAGATTACCTGTAAGGTTCGACTTAGGCCTGAGGGAACAATTAACTCAAACCTGCCTTCAGGAGAAATAGAAATGCTAGCATCTGAGGTTGAGATTTTAAATGAGTCTCTTACCCCTCCATTCATGATTGATGACGATACAATTTCAGAAGCTGTTCGGCTTGAGTATCGCTTTATTGATTTAAGGCGTGATGTGATGCAAAAAAATCTTAAGTTAAGAAACGAAACATCAAAAAGTGTTAGGCATTTTTTAGACAAAGAAGGATTCATTGAATTAGAAACTCCAATATTAAATCGAAGCACTCCTGAGGGCGCCCGAGATTATTTGGTTCCATCAAGAGTTCACCACGGTGAATTTTTTGCTTTGCCGCAATCCCCACAATTATTTAAACAGCTTTTAATGGTATCTGGTTTTGATAGATATTATCAGATTGCTAAATGCTTTAGGGACGAAGACTTGCGGGCTGATCGTCAACCTGAATTTACTCAAATTGATATTGAAGCATCATTTATTGATGAAGAAAAAATTATCGAGATTTCTGAAAAAATGATTAGAAAAATTTACGCAGATGTCTTAAATGTGAAGCTATCTGAATCGCTCCCTAAAATATCATACAAGGAAGCGATGAGTAGATATGGCTCTGATAAGCCTGATTTAAGAGTAACTCTCGAATTAACTGAAATGACTGAAGAGATGCAAGAAGTCGATTTTAAAGTATTTTCTTCTGCTGCAAACATGAAAAATGGAAGAGTGGCTGCACTAAAAATTCCAGGTGGTGCTGATTTATCTCGTTCAGAAATCGATGCTTATACTGAATTTGTAAAAATATATGGGGCTAAAGGCTTGGCTTATATTAAAGTTAAAGATAAAACTCTTTTGAACGAAGATGGCCTTCAAAGTCCGATTGTGAAGAATATTCATACTAAAGCATTAGCATCAATTATTGAAAAAACTAACTCAGAAAATGGGGATTTAATTTTCTTTGGGGCAGATAAAGAAAAAGTAGTAAATGAGGCTATAGGAGCGCTCAGAGTTAAAATTGGTCATGAAAAAAAACATCTTAATGATAAAGAATGGGCAGCACTATGGGTAGTTGATTTTCCAATGTTTGATTATGACGAAACCTCAAAGACTTGGAATGCTCTCCACCATCCATTTACTGCTCCGCAAGATGGACATGAAGAATATCTAGAATCAGACCCTGGAAAATGTTTATCTAAGGCATATGACATGGTCATAAATGGTTGGGAGATGGGAGGTGGGTCAATTCGTATCCATAAATCAGATCTGCAATCTAAGGTATTTAAAGCTTTAGGAATATCGGAAGAAGATGCGAAAGAAAAGTTTGGATTTTTATTAGATGCTTTACAGTATGGAGCTCCACCTCATGGAGGAGTTGCATTTGGATTTGATAGAATAGTGACTTTATTAGCTGGCTCTGATTCTATTAGAGATGTAATAGCTTTCCCAAAAACACAAAAGGCCCAGTGTTTAATGACACAATCACCAAATAAGGTAGATGAAAAGCAGTTAAAAGAATTACACATTAAGGTCAGAACTTCAAATATTGAGCAAAAGAATGATTAGTGGACTTAATCACTATAATCTTAGGTCTGAAGCTAAAATGATGGAGATTTTGAAAATTTTTTATATTGAAATTGTGGGACTCGAATTAGGCGTTAGACCACCATTTCAAAGTAATGGATATTGGCTAAATGTTAGTGGTAAAGATATCCTACATTTAAGTGAAACAAAAAAAAATGATAATAATCCTGCTAATATAAAAAATACTTTTGATCATATGGCTTTTACTGCAGAGAATAAAGATAAATATATTGAAATTTTAGAAAAAAAAGAGATAAAATTTCATTTACGTGTTGTACCTGAAATAGGGACAGAGCAGATTTTTTTTAAAGATCCAGCTGGAAATGGAATCGAGTTAATTTTTTGTAAAACATGAGTAAGGACATGAAATGTCTGAAAACAAAAAAGTAAAAATATATATAGGTTTTGATCAAAGAGAGTCGATTGCTTACCATGCTTTTGTTCAGAGCCTTATTGATCATGCTTCAATTCCATTAGATATAACCCCACTTGCAGTTAAAACATTAAAAGGTTATGAAGAAAAGCATAAAGATAAAAGTAATGATTTTGTTTATTCACGTTTTTTAACTCCGTTCTTAAATGATTTTAAAGGTTGGGCTATTTTTGTTGATGGCGATATGATTTGTCAGACAGATATTAAGGAATTACTTGACTTAAGAGATGGTTCAAAAGCTTTACAGGTAGTTAAGCACGATTACAAAACCAAAGCAAATCAGAAATATTTAGGAAATATTAATCAAGATTACCCCAGAAAAAATTGGTCTAGTGTTATTTTATGGAATTGCGAACACCCAAAACATAAACTTCTAACCCCAGATTTTATTGCAAACGAATCAGGAAAATATTTACATCGTTTTTCATGGCTTGAGGATAATGAAATTGGCGAATTGCCGAAAGAATGGAATTGGTTAGCAACCGAATATCCTAATAATGAGCAAGCTAATATTATTCATTACACTTTAGGAACCCCCTGTTTTAAAGATTATAGAAATACAGAAATGGCAGACATATGGTTAAAAAAATATGATCGATTGAATAATGGAATGGAGGAATAATTATGAAGAGTTATCGCAAGGAATTATGGTTTGATGCTCCAGAAAGGATGCATTTTATTAATATTACTTCTGAGATTAGAGCTTGCCTAGACGAAAGTAAAATTCAAGAAGGCTTAGTCTTGGTGAATGCGATGCATATTACTGCTAGTGTATTTATTAATGATGATGAATCTGGGTTACATCATGACTATAAAAAATGGTTAGAACATCTTGCCCCACATGAGCCTGTCAGTGGTTATCGACATAATGATACTGGTGAAGATAATGCTGATGCACATATGAAGCGTCAAGTTATGGGGAGAGAGGTTGTGGTTGCGATAACAAATGGCCAGTTAGATTTTGGGCCATGGGAGCAAATTTTTTACGGTGAGTTTGATGGAAAAAGAAAAAAAAGAGTGTTAGTAAAAATTATTGGTGATTAAAATTAAATGTCAAAAAATTTACATAAACTAGATGATGATAAATTAGAAAAATTTAACAAAATTATTAGGGTATTAAAAAATTCTTTAAAGGCAACCCCCAAAAATCATAATCTTTATATCAGCCTTGGTAATGAATATTTAAAATTAAGTAGATTTGAGCTTGCATTTAAGAGTTATTTTTCAGCATATAATTTGGACCCAAAAAATGCGGATATTTCAGTTTGTATAGGTTGTGTTCATAGAGAAGTCGGTAATTATAATGATGCAGTTTCTGCCTTCCTGAATGCAATAAAATTAGATAAAAATTGTGTAAAAGCATATATAGATTTAAGCGATGTTTATTTTAATTTAGGCCGGCATAAAGAAGGTTTGGAATATATATATAAAGTAGATGGTTTTATTCAATTTCAAGTTGATGATGGATTTTCTGTTTCTAAAGGAAATATTTAAATGCAAAGAAATAAAGAAAAGATTGATTTTGGACCAAGCTTTATAGGAAGTTGGGATTTAAAAAATCCTGATTTATGCAGAGAAATAATTAATTTTTTTGAAAAAAATAAAAATAAACAGGTTCAAGGAGAGAGTGCAACGGGAATTGATTTAGAAAGAAAGAATTCTATAGATATGGCAGTATACCCATCGGAATTGACCTTGCCTTCACATAAAATTTTTAATGATTACATGCAGCACCTTTATGAATGTTATATGGATTATGCAGAGCAATGGCCCTTTCTTAAAGCTAATTTTCCAAAATTAGATATTGGAGCATTCAATATTCAGAAATATAATCCTGGTGGACATTTTGCCAAAGTGCATTCCGAAAGAGTTCATATAACTTCATTACATCGATTATTTGCATTTATGACATATTTAAATGATGATTTTGAAGGCGGAAAAACAAGCTTTATTCACCACAATATAGATATTGAGCCAATAATAGGCAAAACTTTAATATGGCCTGCAGAGTGGACCCATGCTCATAAAGGAAATATCGTAAAATCAGGAACAAAATATATAGCAACTGGCTGGATACATTTGCCCATACCTTCTAAATTATCAAGTAAGACAAGTTAGATTTAATTTGCTGTTAAAATAAATAGTAATTGAAAATATTTTGGAGTAACAAGGCATATGGCGGGGCATTCAAAATGGGCAAACATTCAGCATCGAAAAGGTAGGCAAGATGCTAAGCGGGGGAAAATTTTCACGAAATTAGTGAAAGAAATTACAGTAGCTGCTCGACTAGGTGGAGGGGATGTTAATTTTAATCCAAGATTAAGAACTGCAGTCACAACTGCTAAAGAAGAAAGCATGCCAGCTGAAAATATTACTAGAGCTATAAAGCGAGGAACTGGTGAGTTAGAAGGTGTGAATTATGAAGAAATTCGATATGAGGGTTATGGGGTTAATGGCGCCGCAATTATTATTGATTGCCTGACTGACAACAAGCAACGTGCAGTGGCAGACGTTAGGTTAGCTTTAAGTAAAAATGGCGGAAACTTAGGTACTGATGGCTGTGTTTCCTATTTATTTAAACATTGTGGAGACATTTTTTTTGCCCCAGGGGTTAATTCTGAGGAATTAGCAGAAATTGCAATTGATCTGGGTGCCGAAGATATTATTAATAACGATGATGGTAGCTTTGAGATAATTACACCCCCAAATGAATTTTTAAATATTAAAGAAGGGTTCGATAAAGCAGATCTTAAATATGAATTTGCTGAATTAACAATGAAAGCTGAAACTGAAAATGAATTAAAAGGACCTGATGGCGAAAAGATGAGAAAAATTTTAGATTTTCTTGAGGATTTGGATGATGTTCAAGAAGTTTATACAAACGTTATAATAGAGGACGATTAATTAAAATTACTAATAAAATTCTTGGGATTGATCCGGGATTGAGAGTCACAGGATACGGTGTAATATTTAATTCATCTGGAAGTATTCGCTATGAAGCAAGTGGGGTGATTAAGACAACTAATAAAGATACAAATTTGGCCTCACGCATTAAAATAATTCTCTTAGGGTTAGAGGAGGTGATTCACCAATTCAAGCCAGACTGTGTAGCAATTGAGAAAGTTTTTGTAAATACAAATCCGCAATCTACTTTATTATTAGGTCAAGCAAGAGGAGCCGCAATTAGCGCAGCGGTTATTCAGAACCTCGACGTTTATGAATACACTGCATTGCAAGTTAAAAAATCAGTCGTAGGTATGGGCCATGCAAGTAAATCACAAGTTCAGATAATGGTTCAAAAATTACTCAACCTTCCATCAATTCCAAGCTCAGATTCAGCAGATGCTTTAGCTTGCAGTATTTGTCATGCTAATATTAGTGGAAGTCTCGCTAAATTTGGAACCGGTAATAGGATGAAATCTGGAAGAATAATATGATAGGTAGGATTCAAGGACTTCTGCTAGAAAAAACCCCCCCTATGATCTTGTTAGATTGTCATGGCGTTGGTTATGAGGTCGAAGTTTCAATGCCAACATTTTATGATTTACCAGAAATAGGCTCAGAAGTTACATTACTGACTCATTTTATTGTTCGAGAGGATGCTCAATTACTATTTGGCTTTGCCTCCATTCAAGAGCGTAAAATATTTAGATTATTAATTAAAGTTAATGGTGTTGGTGCAAAAGTGGCATTATCTATTCTTGGGGGCATGACAGTTAATGAGCTTATGATAGCAATTACTGATCAAGAATCTGATTTATTAATTAAAATACCAGGTATAGGTAAAAAGACGGCAGAGCGATTGGTTCTAGAACTAAAAGATAAGTTTAAAGAGGACCAAATAAAAATAACATCAAACAAAGAGCCGACTATACTTCAAGATATACAAAATGCATTAATTGCATTAGGTTATAGCTCAAAAGATGTAATTACTGTTACTAAAGAATTGGCTTCAGATATTTCATTAAATGATGGAATAAGACAAGCATTAAAGTTGTTATCTAAAAACTTATAGTGATTTTATAAAATGATTGAACCAGATAGATTCATAGACCCATCAACTCCAGATATTGTAGAAGAGAATTTTGAGCGCGCATTAAGACCAAAGAAGCTTGATGAGTATGTTGGCCAGGAAAAAATCAGAGAACAGCTAGAGATTTTTATTGATGCAGCTAAGAAAAGAAATGAAGCTTTAGATCATGTTTTATTGTTCGGCCCGCCTGGTCTTGGAAAAACAACTTTAGCTAATATTATAGCAAAAGAGATGGGTGTAAATTTACGGCAAACTTCTGGACCAGTCCTAGAAAAAACAGGAGATTTGGCGGCCTTATTGTCAAACCTAGAAGAAAACGATGTTTTATTTATAGATGAAATTCATAGATTATCTCCAGTTATTGAGGAGATTCTTTATCCAGCAATGGAAGATTATCGTTTAGATATTATGATTGGCGAGGGTCCATCGGCTCGTTCTGTAAAATTAGAATTGCCACCTTTTACTCTAATTGGTGCAACAACAAGGGCTGGGATGCTCACCAACCCTCTTAGGGATAGATTTGGTATTGTGTCTCGATTAGAGTTTTATACAAGACAAGAGCTAACTAAAATTGTCATTCGGTCTGCAGGCCTTCTAGAGGTTGAAATTGACAAAGAAGGCGCAAATGAGATCGCAAATCGATCAAGAGGCACACCAAGAATTGCAAATCGACTTTTAAGGCGAGTTCGAGATTTTGCGGAAGTTAAGTCTGAAGGAAAAATTAATAAATTAATAGCTGACGATGCATTAATAATGCTTGATGTAGATTTGATTGGGTTGGATTTAATGGATAGAAGCTTTTTGCTTGCAATTATTGAAAAATTCTCAGGCGGGCCTGTAGGCCTAGATAATATTGCAGCTGCAATAGGAGAGGAAAAAGAAACTATTGAGGATGTAATTGAGCCCTATTTAATTCAGCAAGGATATCTAATGCGAACACCTAGAGGAAGGTTAGCCACCCCCAAAATATATGAGCATTTTGGTTTAAAGCATTCTAAAAATGATTTAAATGATGGCTTATGGAAAGAGTAATATTTGAATGGAATGTAAGAGTGTATTTTGAGGATACTGATAGTGGCGGTGTTGTTTACCATGCTAACTATCTTAAATTTATGGAGAGGGCTAGAACTGAATGGCTAAGAAGTCTTGGGCTTAATCAAATAAAATTAAAAAAAGAAGATAAAGTGATGTTTGTTGTCCGAAAGATTGATATTCAATATAGAATGCCATCAAGGTTTAACGATGAATTATTACTACAAACTGAATGCTTTAAAATTACCGACTATTCAATTATGTTAAAACAAAATATTTTGAGGGATAAACAAATAATCACTGAAGGTAAAGTTGAAATTGTTTGTATCAATTCAGATCTTTTCAAGCCAGTACGAATTCCAAAAATAGCTAAACAACTTATGGAGATAATATAATGGTAGGTAGCGATTTATCGTTTTTTTCACTAATTCTAGGGGCTAGTTTACCAGTTCAGATTGTGATGTTAATTTTAATATTTGCTTCAGGCATGTCCTGGAAGTATATTTATTTAAAAATAAAAGTGCTAAAAAGTACAGAAGAAAATACAGATGAATTTGAAAAGTTTTTCTGGTCTGGCGGTGATTTAGGCCAGCTATACAAATCTTTAGGCACAATACATGGGGACATGAATGGCCTATCAACAATTTTCAAGGCGGGATATAAGGAATATATGAGTCAAAAAGATTCAAGATCTTTTGATAAGAAAAGTATAGAAAGTGTCAGGAGGGCAATGAGTGCGAGTTATAATAGGGAAGTAGACTCACTTGAGAGACACTTACCATTTCTTGCATCTGTTGGATCTGTTAGCCCATATATAGGTTTGTTTGGTACCGTATGGGGAATAATGAATGCATTTATTGGGCTTTCAAATGTTGCACAGGCTTCCTTAGCTCAAGTAGCGCCTGGTATAGCAGAAGCATTAATTGCAACAGCTATTGGACTATTTGCCGCTATCCCTGCTGTTATTGCATACAATAGATTTGCCGCCAAAGTTGACCGATTATCTATTAGATATGAAAGCTTTATGGAGGAATTTATAAATACAATAGATCGTAAGGGATAAACTCTATGAAAAAAAGACGGTTAATGAATCAGATAAATGTCGTTCCATACATTGATGTAATGTTGGTATTACTTGTAATTTTTATGGTAACTGCCCCAATGACTAATCCAGGAGTTGTTGACCTCCCTAAAGTTGGCCAATCCCTTAAGCAACAGGTTGCTCCAATAGTTATATCAATAAAAAAAGATGCCACAACTGAAATAAAGGGTAAAAAATATAAGAAAGATGATTTATTAGCTTATGTTAAAGAGTCTCTTGACAAGAATCCTGAACAATCAGTAGTGATTGCTGCTGACAAAAAGGTCCAATACCAAGAAGTAATTATTGTGATGGACTTACTCAAACAGAATGCAATTAACAAAGTTGGCTTATTGCTTAAACCACAAAAGTAATTCATGAATATTCCTCAATTTAATTTTGATTTAATTCGTAATTCAAATCTTTGGACTATTATTGAAAGTGACGATAACCTACAAGCAAATTTATTTTCATTTTTAATTCATTTTGCATTATTCATTTTTATGATTTTTTCAATTCAATGGCAAACAAAAATTCCTAATTTTGCTGAAGTAGAGCTCTGGGATGCAGTCCCAACTCAAATAAAAAATAAACAATTACAGACAAAGCCGTTAAAAAATAAAAAAATAAAAAAGATAAAGGTGACCCCTCCAAAAATAGATAAACAACAATTGAAATTGAATGAAGAGGCAGAGATTAAGCTAAAGAAAAAGAAAAATAAAGCCTTAGAAAGAAAGAAAAAATTAAAAGAAATAAAAAAACTTCAAGCAAAATTATTAAAACAAGAAGAGATAGAGAAACTCCAGGACAAAGTTCTGGAACAAGAAAAATTAGATAAAATAAAAGAAAAATTACTGGAACAAGAAAGAATTGAAAAATTACAAGACTCCCTCAGAGATGAGGAGTTAAAAAAGAAACCAACTATAGCAATTGAGGCTGATAAAGAAGTATTAGCGGGAGTTAGTTCAGGTGAGCTAGATCGTTTTAAAGCTTTAATACAGCAAAAAATCCAACAAAATGTTAATAATCAGCTATGCGGACTTGATAGGGTTGAGTTAGAATTTGAAATATCTTTAATGCCAACAGGGGATTTACTTGGAGAGCCTAAAATGACTCAATCAAGTAAAATTGCAAGTTGCGATGCGGCAGTTGAAAGAGCAATTCTTCAATCTCAGCCACTACCACTTCCTAAAGATAAGAAATTATTTAAACGATTAAAAGATTTGAAATTAAAATTCCACCCAAATGGGCATTATGATTTATAAGCTAATGTTATTAAATGCATTAATTAAAAGTGTTATCTTATTAACTTTATAAAGGAGCTATTAAAAAAATTATGATTCATCGAATATATTCTCTATTTTTTGGGATTCTATTATTATTTGCAACTCCCATTTATGCGTTAGAAGTGATTGAAATTCTTGGAGGTAAGGCAAGCGAGATACCAATAGCAATTGTGCCTTTTGAAGGACTTGAAAATATAGGCGGACAAAAAGCCCATCAAATTATTTCATCAGATCTTAACCGTACAGGATTATTTAGGCCCCTAAATACTCGCGGAATATCTAATTCACCGAGTAGTGATATTAATATAAATTATACAAAATGGTCGTCAATGGATGCTCAATTTATAGTTGTTGGCAAAGTTGAGTCTGAAAACCCTATTTCAGGAAATATAAAAATTACCTGGAGTTTGATAGATATTTTTAAAGAAAAGACTGTTGTCTCAATGAGGTATATTGGAAAGAAATCTCAATATAGAGCTATTGCACATAAAGTATCAGATAATGTGTATGAACACCTAACTGGTAGTAAAGGAGTTTTTCATACTAAAATTGCATACGTTAAAAAAGTTAATAATAAAAAATATAGTTTAAATGTTGCAGATTTTGATGGCTTTAATTCTAGACCCATATTAAATACGACTCAGCCAATTATTTCACCGCGTTGGTCACCAGATGGAGAAAAAATTGCTTATGTTTCATTTGAAAAAAAGAAACCTGTTATATATATTCAAAATCTTAGAACAGGTAAAAGAACTTTATTAGCAAATTTTAAAGGTAATAATAGTGCACCAGCATGGTCACCAGATAGCAGAAAATTAGCCATAGTATTAACTTACAATCAAAACTCACAAATTTACACTATTAATGCAGATGGGAGTGGTATTAAGCAATTAATGCGTTCTAATGCAATTAATACAGAGCCTTCATGGGCACCGAATGGAGAAGATATTTATTTTTCTTCTAATCGAGGAGGTAGCCCACAAATCTATAAGGTTAATATAAATGATGATGAAATTAGTAGGGTAACTTATGAGGGCAAATATAATCTGAGTCCAAGCATATCTTACGATGGAAAATTATTGATTTTTCTTACCAATGATCAAGGAAAGTTTAAAGTAGCGATTCAAAACCTCATATCTAATCAAGTGCTAAAAATCTCAGAGGGGCCAGCAGACGAATCACCAATATTTGCTCCTAATGGACATTTAGTATTATTTACCTATAAAGATTATGGAAAAACAACAAAAATTGGTACAGTGTCTATAAATGGATTAAAAAGATTGCCTATAAACGTTGGAAGCTCGATAATACAAGAGCCTACATGGGGGCCAATAACAAATTAAGATTTACTTAGTATTGTTAAGTTGTAAGCTAACGAATATTAAGTAATTTCTAATTTGTGTTACAGTATCAATGACATACAGATTTTACTTAATGGAGGAACTACAATTGAAAAAATCATTACTTTTATTATCACTAGTGGCATTACTTGGAGCAGGATGCAGTTCGACACCTTTAGATGGCCCTGGAGATCCTTCAGCAGCTTCTAATTATTATGGAACTGATGCTGCGACTGCAGAAGCTTTAGGGTTAGATGAGCTTAGAGGAAACACGCTGCTTTCACAAAGGAGTGTATTTTTTGATTTCAATAAATATGATATCAAACCTGAATACCTAGATTTAATTGGTGCTCATGCTCAGTATCTAAATAACCATGCTCCTGCGAGAATGATTATCAAGGGAAATGCAGATTATAGAGGATCACATGAATATAATTTATCTCTTGGGCAGAAGCGTTCAGTAGCAGTTAAAGAGGCTTTAAATGCTCTTGGTGTTGATGACTCTCAAATTGAAACAATTAGCTATGGTGAAGAATATGCAAATCAAGAATGCCAAGCTGATGCATGTGGACAGGATAGACGAGCTGATATTACATACGAAGTAGAATAGATTTAATATATAGCGAGTTTTATGAAAAAATATTTATTGGTTGGTTTTATATTGTTTTCGAATAACGTATTTGCGTTATTCGAAGATGAAGAAGCTAGAAAAAAGATTAATGCTATCCAAGACCAGCTAAATAATATTGAAAAATCGTTAGAATTCAAGATTAATCAGAAATTTTCAAAAAATTTATCAAAATATAGTTCAGAGTTAAATGAGCTACACGATAGTATCTCAAAGTTAATTGGCGATGTAGAAGTGTTGCAATTTGAACTTAAAAATTCCAAAGAAAGACATAAAGTTCTTTACCAAGAATTAAATGACAGAATTTTAAAATTTGAATCTGCAATTGAAACAAACAATCAAAACATACCTCAAGATAAACCCAAAGTAACTCTTGATCAGAGTCCCCCAGCTGAAATTGAATTAAAATCTGAAGATCTTATAGAAGGGAATGGTGATCTAGCGCCTTTAGTTGATAAAAATATTGAGCTTGATGAGTATGCAGAAGCAGATTCATTAGTTAAAGCAACAAGGTATAAAGAGGCTTTCGAAGCTTTTGATAAATTTATCGTCACTTATCCAAATTCTGATTTATTACCGAAAGCAAAATATAGTCTCGGTTATTCTCAGTGGGCATTAAAAAATTATAATGCAGCAATAAAAACGTATTCAAAAATAATACAACTTCATACAGATAGTGAAATAATTCCAGATGTAATATATGGTATTGCAAACTGTGAGATTCAATTAACTAGAATTACGAAGGCCAAAAAAACTCTAAGAAATTTAATAAGTAAATACCCACAGTCTGAAATTATTGAAAAGGCTAAAAAAAGACTTAAAGCTTTAGAGTCAATCAAACTTTAATACACCTATTATTAAATTGAGTTCCAAGTGCAGAAATTAAAAGTTAATGAGATTTTCTATTCACTTCAAGGTGAATCATCATATGTTGGCCTTCCTACAATTTTCATAAGGTTAACTGGTTGCCCAATGCGTTGTGCTTATTGTGATACGGCATATGCTTTTAACACTGGAGATAATTTTACTATTAATCATATTTTAGAAACTATCTCTCAGTACAAAACTAAAAATGTAACAGTCACTGGGGGGGAACCGCTAGCTCAAAAAGAATGTTGGAATCTTTTGAAATGTCTTTGCGATGAGGGATACACAGTTTCGTTGGAAACTGGTGGTGCAATCTCAATAAGCGAAATTGATAAACGTGTAAAAATAATTTTAGATATTAAAACACCAGGGTCAGGTGAGGAGAAAAATAACTTTTGGGAAAATCTAGAATTGATAAAACCAAAAGATGAAATCAAATTTGTTATAACTGATAAAAAAGATTACATTTGGGCTAAGGAAGTTTTAATTAGAGAAAAACTAAATGAAAAAGCATTAATATTATTTTCACCAGTTTTTAGCGATATCAATCCAAAAGATCTTGCAGAGTGGGTTTTAAAAGATCAATTGCCAGTTAGATTTCAAATTCAACTCCATAAAATTATTTGGGGGGAAGTACCGGGTGTCTAAAAAAGCAATAATATTGTTATCGGGGGGCTTAGATTCTTCAACAGTTCTTGCAATAGCAAAGGCAGAAGGTTATGAATGTTACGCTTTAACTATAAACTACCATCAAAGACATAATGCAGAACTAGTAGCAGCTAGAAATATAGCAAATTTTTTTAAAGTCAAAGATTTTAAAATTATTGATATAGATTTGAGTTGGCTAAAAAGCTCAGCATTAACCAATAAAGATATTAATATTCCAGAAAATCCTTCTATTGGAATACCAGTTACATATGTTCCTGCCCGAAATACGATAATGATGACCTTAGCCTTAGCTTGGGCAGAAACAATTAAGAGTCAAAATATCTTTATAGGAGTGAATGCAGTTGATTATTCAGGATATCCTGATTGCCGACCAGAATATATAGAAAGTTTTCAAAATATGGCAAATTTAGCCACAAAGGCTGCAGTAGAGGGAAGTACGATTAAAATACATACTCCTTTAATACAAATGTCAAAAGCAGAGATTATTAATGAGGGTATAAAAAATAAGGTTGATTATAAGATGACAATTTCATGCTACCAAGCAACGAGTAATGGTTTAGCATGCGGTAAATGCGATTCATGTAGACTTAGAAAAGAAGGATTTCAGTCTGCGCAAATAGAAGACCCAACTAATTATAAGATATAGTAAAAAAAAGACTAATATCAAATACATCAAATATTTAATTAAACTTGCCAAAGTTAACTAAAATAGCGTAAAATTTTGCCCTTTCTGTAGAAAACAATTAATAAAGAGAATAAATTATGGTGGTTATTAGGCTTTCAAGAAGTGGTAATAAAAATAGACCTTATTATAATGTTGTAGTGGCAGATTCAAAGAAGCCTCGAGACGGGCGTTTCATTGAAAGAATTGGCTTCTATAACCCAATGGCTAGAGAAGGATCAGAAACATTAAGATTAGAAACAGGCCGTATTGAATACTGGCAAGGCCATGGTGCATTGTTGTCACAAACAATGACTAGGATTGTTAAATTACATGCTAAAGGACCAGATGGCTTAGCAGAAATGAAGAAAAAAGATGCTGAAAAATCTGCATCAAAAAAAGCAAAAAAAGAAGCTGAAAAATTAGCAAAAGCTAAAGCAGCGGTTGCAGAAGAAGCTCCAGCGGCAGAAGCGGCTCCAGAAGCTCCAGCGGCAGAAGCAGCTCCAGAAGCTCCAGCGGCAGAAGAAGCTCCAGCGGCAGAAGCGGCTCCAGAAGCTCCAGCGGCAGAAGAAGCTCCAGAAGCTCCAGCGGCAGAAGAAGCTCCAGCGGCAGAAGCAGAACAAAAGACAGAAGATAAATAAAAAAATATTTTGTCTTCTAGAAAATTAGAAGAAATTGTTGTGATGGGCAAAGTTTTAGTTCCATACGGAGTCAATGGATGGGTAAAAGTTTATTCTTTTACAGAAAAAATAGAATCTTTTTTGACATATAAAAAGTTATTTCTTTCCCAAGATCAAAAAAATTGGTTAGAAATAAAAGTTAAAGATATTAAATTGCATGGTAAGACGATCATTGCGAATTTTTCAGAGATTGCTGATCGAACTCAGGCAGAGAGTTATAAAGATTATTTAATTGGGGTACAAAAAAATTTGTTACCTAAATTAAAAGAAGATCAATATTATTGGAATGATTTAATAGGATGCGAAGTATTAAATCTTCAAAATATTTCTTTTGGGTTAGTTGATACATTTATTAAAACTGGCGCCAATGACGTAATAGTTGTAAAGGGTGAGATAGAAAGATTAATCCCATATACAGCAAGGATAGTATTAAAAGCGGACACCATAAATGGTAAGATAATTGTGGATTGGGATGAAGACTTCTAAAGTTTTATTAACTTTTGATATTGTAACTTTGATGCCAGAAATGTTTTCGGCAATAACTGACCATGGAGTAACTGGAAGAGCATTTAAGGAAAGTATTGTTGATCTAAATTTATGGAACCCAAGAGAATTCTCAACGGACCTTCATAAAACAGTCGATGATAGAACTTACGGTGGAGGGCCAGGAATGCTTATGATGGCTGACCCTTTGGTAAAGTCAATTGAAGCAGCCAAGAATAGGCAAAGTAAGTTAGGGATAAAGAATAATAAAGTTATTCATATGACTCCTAGAGGAAAATTACTAAGTCATAATGAAATTAAGAGATTGTTAGCCTGTGAAGGCCTTGTGATAATTACGAGTAGATACGAAGGCATAGACGAAAGAGTAAATGATTGGGTTGATGAAGAAATCTCAATTGGAGATTATGTTTTAAGCGGGGGCGAATTACCTGCTATGACAATGATGGATTGTCTTATTAGACAATTACCTGGGGTATTAAATGATCATGAATCAGCAACACAAGATTCATTTGTTAATAGCCTTTTAGATCATTCTCATTTCACACGACCAGAGATTTTTAAAAAAATGAAAGTACCTGAAGTATTATTATCAGGAAATCATGAAAAGATTAGGTTGTGGCGATTAAAGGAATCGCTAAAGCTAACTTGGATAAGGCGCCCAGATTTATTGGCTGAAAAGTTGTTGACAAAAGAAGAGGCTCGGCTGCTTGAAGAAATTCAGATTGAGCAGGAACAAGGCTCTATATAATTTAAAAGGAACAGGAATCATGGCAAATATTATTGAAACATTAGAACAAGAAGAAATAGCACGTTTAGGGAAAAAAATTCCAAAATTCTCACCAGGAGATTCGGTAATAGTAGGTGTTAATGTTGTTGAGGGAACAAGAAAACGTGTCCAAGTTTTTGAAGGGGTTGTTATTTCAAGAAGAAATAGAGGGTTAAATTCATCATTTATTGTTCGTAAAATGTCTTCAGGTGAGGGAATCGAAAGAACTTTTCAGCTTCATTCCCCACAAATTGAAAGTATTGAAGTTAAGAGTCGAGGTGATGTTCGCAGGGCTAAATTATTTTATTTACGTGAGCGTTCTGGAAAATCTGCAAGAATTAAAGAACGATTAAAAGTACGCGATAGCGATAGCGAGTTTGAAGAAATTCCAGATATGTTGATTGAGGAAGCTCCAGCGGCAGAAGCAACTCCAGAAGCTCCAGCGGCAGAAGCAACTCCAGAAGCTCCAGCGGCAGAAGCAACTCCAGAAGCTCCAGCGGCAGATGATAAAAAAGTTTAATAATATCTAAGCAAAAAAAAGCCTCATTTTTTGGGGCTTTTTTTATCCCACCAAGTTGTTTGATTACAGAATAAATTATTCAAAATAATAGGATGGTTAAGTCAAAACTGATTTAATTTAAATTTTAAATCAATAAAAATTTTATGAAAAGATGTGTGAATAGCTTTAGAATAAAAGAAATGAATAATGACCCTAAAAAAATAATCAAAATAATTCCTATAAAAGATAAGGTTATTGATGAATTCATTGATCATTTATGGCTAGAAGATGGCTTATCAAAAAATACATTAAATAGTTATCGATTTGATTTAGAATTATTTTCAGGGTGGCTAACTAAAATTTTACAAACAAATATATTAGATGTGTCTCAGGCTGATATCCAGCAATACCTTTCATTTAAATTTCCAACATCAAAATCACGAAGCATTTCAAGATTACTTACTACGCTTAGACGATTGTTTAGATATTTGTTAAGAGAAAATAAAGTGAAGATTGATCCCACCTTGGAAATCATGAGTCCAAAAATCCCAAAATCATTACCAAAAAGTTTAAGTGAAGAAGAAGTAGATCTGCTTTTAAATGCTCCAAATATTAACAATTTCTCTGGATTGAGAGATAAGGCAATGCTCGAATTATTGTATGCTTGTGGCCTTCGTGTTTCTGAATTGGTTAATATTCTTCTGACTGAGCTAAGTATGACTGATGGAATTATAAGAATTACAGGTAAAGGAAGTAAAACGAGATTGGTCCCAATGGGTGAGGAGGCAGTGGATTGGATAAAGAAGTATATTGACGAGGGTAGAAAGAATATTCTAAAGTTAAAGACATCAAAATATCTTTTTGTAACGATACGTGGAAGTGCAATGACAAGACAGGCATTTTGGTATTTGATAAAAAGATACTCAATTATTGCTGAAATAAAAAAACCAATGTCACCTCATATATTACGGCATGCATTTGCAACACATTTGATTAATCATGGAGCGGACTTAAGAGTTGTTCAAATGCTTCTTGGCCATAGCGACATTTCAACGACACAGATTTACACTCATGTAGCTAGAGAAAGATTAAAGAATATTCATGAACATCACCACCCAAGGGGATAGGTTTTAGCGTTCTAAAATAATTCCAACAAAATTTGTATCAGGAAGAATCTTTTGTTTTGATATTTTTAAAATTATTTTTTCAAAGTGAAACTTTTCTTTTAGGCGACTAATTATATCCTCACCAAAATTTTCAAGTAGGTGATGTTTTTGACTTGAGGCAATCGCTTTTATTTCCGCTTCAATTAAGGCGTAGTCTATTGTTTTAGAAATATCATTTGAACTAAAAATATGATTACCTTTTAGTTGGATATCTACATCAATTATAAGTTGCTGGGAAACAGCCCTTTCCCAATCGGGTACGCCAATTTTGGTATTCAACTTAAGGCCATGCAGAAAAATATTATTTGTCATATAGGATTTATTGTTTTTCAAATATAATACCTAGTATGATAAATCAAATTCTCCTTATTTCCATTGCTTATTTAATAGGATCGCTATCTTTTGGAATAATAGTTAGCAAGCTCCTTAATCTTAAAGATCCAAGAACTATTGGATCAAAAAATCCTGGGGCTACAAATGTAATGAGATCAGGAAATAAGCTCGCTGCAATTTTTACATTATTAGGAGATATCTTTAAAGCTACTTTAGTTGTAAAGATTGCAATACTTCTCGATTTAAAAGATGTAGAGACGATGCAAATTTGTTTGGCAGTATTGATAGGACATTCTTATCCAATTTATTATAAATTTAAAGGCGGTAAAGGAGTTGCAACAGCACTAGGAATTTTGCTTGCAATTAATTGGATATTAGCACTAAGTGTAATTTGTATTTGGTTAGCCATTTTTTCTATATGGAGATATTCTTCTTTGGCGGCTATTATTGCTTCTTTGTCTCTTATAATTATTAGTTATTTCCTCAATGAGACATTTTATATATTTCTCACAAATATCTTAATTACTGCTTTAATTATTTTTAACCATCGGAAAAATATTAAAAACTTAATTAAAGGTATTGAGCCAAGCTTTAAAAAGTAGATTCAATTTCAGATAATTTCCATCTTGGCTGAACAGAAAATTTATAATTATTTTTGGATGATAAGTGAGCTCTTAGGGCTCCTGCTAGTGCGATCATAGCTCCATTATCAGTACAAAATTCCAGTTTTGGAAAGTAAACTTTAAAATTTTGATTTTTAGAATGAAATCTCAATTTCTCCCTCAATCTTTGATTTGCCCCAACCCCGCCAGAGACTACAATTTTTTTATAGCCAGTCTGTTTTAGAGCCTTTATTGATTTTTTTACTAGTACGTCTGTAATGGATTCTTGAAAAGCAAAGGCAATATTTTCTTTAATTGTGCTAGTTAGCTTTGTTTGTTTTTTAACTAACAGTAAAACGGCAGTCTTAAGTCCGCTAAAACTAAAATTTAACCCATGAGTATTTAATAGAGGCCTGGGCAGTTCAAATTCAGCTATGCCTTTCTCAGCTAATTTTGATAACGCAGCTCCACCAGGATAACCTAACCCAAGCAGTTTCGCTGTTTTGTCGAATGCTTCTCCTGCGGCATCGTCCAAAGTATCACCTAATATTTCGTATTGACCAATTTCTTTTACGTCTATCAATTGCGTATGGCCTCCTGAAACTAAGAGTGCTAGGAATGGAAAAGAAGGTTTATCTTCTTCAAGCATTGGTGCTAATAAATGGCCTTCCAGATGATGCACTGGTATGGAGGGTATATTTAATGCATATGCTAGCGCCTCAGCTAATGAGCTTCCAACTAAAAGAGCGCCAGATAAGCCGGGCCCAGCAGTGTATGCAATCGAATCAATTGAATCAATGGAAATAGAGCTATCTTTAAGCAATTGATTGATCAGAGGAATTATATATTTGATATGATCACGAGAGGCAAGCTCAGGAACTACCCCACCATAAAACGAGTGCAGTTCAATTTGAGAGTGTAAAGTATGCCCTAAGAGCCCTTTTTCTGAGTCATAGATGGCAATTCCTGTTTCATCACATGAGCTTTCAATACCGAGAACAAGCATTTGAATAGTATTTTTTCTTTTATTGGTTGAAAAAAATGAATATTAGCATTAAAATGTCATCCTTTCTAAGATTAGTTCATATATTGGCTAGTTCATTAGATTCAAACTTTAAAGAGATTATTAATGTCAACAGTAAAAGTAAAAGAAAACGAACCATTTGATGTTGCACTAAGACGATTTAAAAGACTTGTTGAAAAGACAGGATTGTTAAATGACTTGCGCGCTAGAGAGTTTTACGAAAAGCCAACATGGGAACGTAAAAGAAAAGCTGCAGCAGCTGTAAAGCGACAATATAGACGTCTAAGAAACCAAATGCTACCCCCAAAACTTTTCTAAGATAAAAGTGCCCTTAAAGATCCATATTACTGACGATATGAAGTCAGCAATGCGCAGTAAAGATTCTGCTCGTCTAGGAACTATTAGGCTTCTTCTAGCCGCTATTAAACAAAAGGAAGTTGATGAACGTATCGAACTTATTGATTCAGATATTGTTTCAATAATTGATAAAATGTTAAAACAACGACGCGACTCTATTGAAGCCTTTAATAAAGCAAACCGGAAAGATTTAGTTGAGAAAGAAGAGTTTGAAATCAAAGTCCTTCAAGATTACATGCCGCAGCAATTAACAGAGCAAGAAGTTGAAAAAGAAATTATTGATGCAATTGAATGTGTCGGAGCTAAGTCAATGAAAGATATGGGTGCAATAATGAATATTCTCAAACCCAAACTTGCTGGTAAAACCAATATGGCTGATGTCTCAAAAAAAATTAAGATAAAACTTATTTAAAGTTTAGACTTAATTTAACGCATTAGCGCGCATATTTATTAAATGTTAAGATAATATTTAACAATGATCCCAGAATCTTTTATCCAAGAACTCTTAAATAGAATAGACGTTGTTGACGTTATTGATAAAAGAGTTACGCTCAAGAAAGCTGGAGCTAATTATCTAGCTTGCTGCCCATTCCATGAGGAAAAAACCCCTTCTTTTACTGTGAGTCCTTCAAAACAGTTTTACCATTGTTTTGGTTGTGGTGAACATGGCTCTGCAATAAGTTTCTTGATTGAATATGAGGGTTTAACTTTTATTGAGGCCATTAATGAGCTTGCTAACTCGATTGGCTTAAAGGTTCCAAATGAATTACCTCAAAAAAAAGAAAAAAGTAATGAGTATTCAAATTTAGAGGAAGTGATTAAAATAGCAAATATTTATTATCAAAAGCAATTAAGAGAGTCATCAAAAGCGATAAATTATTTAAAATCAAGAGGATTAACTGGTGAGATAGCGAAAGAATTTTCGATTGGCTATGCACCTGATGGTTGGCAAAATTTAAAAATAGCATTTGAAAAATATGAGGATGAAATTCTTATAAAAGCTGGGTTGGTTGTGAAAAATGATAAAGGAAAATATTACGATCGCTTTAGAAGTAGAATTATATTTCCTATTTATAGTGATAAGGGGAAAATAATTGGGTTTGGAGGCAGGGTAATTGATCCAGAAGATACCCCAAAATACTATAACTCTCCTGAGACGCTATTATTTCAAAAAAGTTATGAGCTTTATGGGTTGTTAGCATCAAGAAAATCAATTAGAGAAAAAGGTTATGTATTGGTCGTTGAAGGCTATATGGATGTAGTTGGACTTGCACAAAAAGGGATTAAGAATGTTGTGGCAACCCTTGGAACAGCGACAACAGCATTTCATATTAAGAAATTAATGCGATACACTCAGGAGATAATTTTTTGCTTCGATGCTGATAATGCGGGACGAGCAGCTGCATGGAGGGCAATGAATAATTCTTTAATTTCTGTGACTGATACCACCCAATTAAAATTTTTATTTTTACCAGATGGCCACGACCCAGATTCATTTGTAAGAGCAAATTCTACTGAAGACTTTGAATTGCTAGCCAAACAATCAATCCCACTGACTGAATATATAATCAAATATTTGACTACAAATAATGACCTAGTGAATACAGAAAAGAAAGTTAAGTTTCTAAATGAAATTAAACCCATATTAAAAGAAATATCAGCGTTAAAATTATTATTATTGTTTAAAAAAAGAATATCGGAACTTATTAATCTTAATGTAGATGAGATTGATCAAATATTAGAATTAAAAAAGATGCATACAAAAAAAAGTGTCACTAAATTACCTAACAGACTTCCAATGAGTCCAATAAGGAAATTTTGCCTTTTGCTTATCCTTAGACCAGATTTAATTAAACAAGAAGACGCAGATTTTTTTACTTCGGACACTATAGATGAAAAATTAGCATTAGCGATAATAGAGATGACAAATAATAAGGGAGAATATAATTCTGCAACAATTATGCATTTCCTGGTAAGTCGATTTGATATTGAAGTGATCAAACAAATACAAGAACAACTTATAACATTTGACGAGCAAATGCAGATGCAAGAAGAAATTAACGCTTTAAGGTTAAGCATTAGAAAGCGTCATTCTTCTCTGACAAATAAAAGCAAGCTGAATGAGGCTACAAAAAAAAGCTTAGATTCACTTTCAGAAGAAGAGAGAGAATTTCTAAAAAATATAGGTAAATTATAAGCGATTGATTTTTAATGCTTTTTATAAGATTAAATAAAAAGTTTAATTGATTTAAAATAGATACTCTGATAAAATACTTTGTCCAAAAAATGATATTTTGACCATTATATTTTTGATTTTGGCCCCATATAATTAGAGGAAACTATGGCAAGACCTAAAAAAAATCCAGAAGATAAAAAAACCAAACGAGTTACTAGGGTAAAAAAACTTAAAGACCTGTATCTAAAAGATGCAGCCAATAATCCTGAAGAAGCTGAACAGAGAAGAATGCAGCTAAAAGCTCTAATTATTCTAGGAAAAGAAAGAGGATATTTAACTCAGCGAGAAATTAATGATCACCTTCCTGATGAAATTACCGAAAGCGATCAAATAGAAGGAATTATTGGAATCATTAATGATATGGGCATTATGGTCTATGAACAGGCCCCTGACGCAGAAGAATTATTAATGTCCGATGCTCCAGCTCCAGTAACCGACGAAGAAGCTGCTGAAGAAGCAGAGCAGGCTTTAGCGACTGTTGATTCTGAGTTTGGTCGAACAACAGATCCTGTGCGAATGTATATGCGGGAAATGGGTACAGTTGATTTATTGACGCGCGAAGGCGAAATTGTAATTGCAAAAAGAATTGAAGAAGGCCTAAGAAGTATGATTCAGGCAATTTCTGCTTGCCCAGGAATTATTGATGACTTAATGACGATATCTCAAAAAGTTAAAAAAGCTGAGATTGGTGTTGATGAATTTATTGATGGCTTGATTGATATGGAGGCAGCAAAGGACTTAGCAAAAGTAGAGGCCGCATTAGAACTGGAAGCTTCAGGCTCTGAACCAGAAGAAGACGATGAGAATGATACAGGCAAGGCAAGCGGAATGTCACCTGAGGACTTAGCTAAATTAACAGAAGAGGTATTGAGACGATTTGGGGTAATTAAAAGAGCTCATAATAAATTAACTAAGTTGCGCGATAAAAATAAATGGATGGATGATAGCGAGTACCATAAACATCAAGATTATATTCTTAAAGAGCTTATTAACTTTAGGTTTTCTTCAAAATTTATTGAATTATTATGTGACAAAGTTAGAATATTTATTAAGCAGATTAGGGCTCATGAAAGACAAATAATGGAGTTTTGTGTTGAAAATTCCAAAATGCCAAGAATGCATTTTGTTAAAAATTTTCCTGGTAATGAAACGAATTTAAAATGGCTTAAAGAGCAAATGAAGATAGATAAACCCTATGTTGCTGAATTAGAGAAAAGAAAGCATGACATCATTGATCAACAACAGAAATTAATTGCGTTAGAGAAAGAATCTGGAATTCCTATTATTAATTTTAAAGAGATTAATAAACAGATGACTTCAGGAGAATTTAGAGCAAAAAGAGCTAAACGTGACATGATAGAAGCAAACTTGAGGCTTGTTATATCGATTGCAAAAAAATATACCAATCGTGGCTTACAGTTTTTAGACCTAATTCAAGAAGGCAATATCGGCCTTATGAAAGCTGTAGATAAGTTTGAATATCGTCGAGGATATAAATTTTCAACTTATGCAACATGGTGGATTCGTCAAGCAATTACTCGTTCAATTGCAGACCAAGCTAGAACAATTCGTATTCCAGTTCATATGATTGAAACTATAAATAAGATGAATCGAATTTCGAGGCAAATTTTACAGGCTACGGGGCAAGAACCAGAGCCTTCTGAGCTAGCAGAGAAAATGGAAATGCCAGAAGAAAAAATTAGAAAAATATTAAAAATATCTAAAGAGCCAATTTCAATGGAAACCCCAATTGGAGACGATGAAGATTCACACCTAGGTGATTTTATAGAAGATGTGGGGACTTTAACTCCAGATGATGCAGCTGTGTATGCAAGCTTAAGAAATGTAACATCTGAAATCCTAGAAGGATTAACACCTCGTGAGGCAAAAGTCCTAAGAATGAGATTTGGTATAGAAATGAATACTGACCACACTCTTGAAGAAGTTGGAAAGCAGTTTGATGTGACTCGAGAGAGAATTCGTCAAATTGAAGCAAAAGCACTTCGAAAATTGAGACACCCTACAAGATCGGAAAGACTTAAAAGCTTCTTAGAGACTAAAGAGTAAGTAAAAAAAGGGCCCATAGCTCAGTTGGTTAGAGCAGAGGACTCATAATCCTTTGGTCCCAGGTTCGAGTCCTGGTGGGCCCACCAATCAATACAATGCTTTTAGGGGATTCTTCTTATAAAAGTTTTTTCAATTATTACTACAGACTATATATAGACTACAAATTTAATTGTAAATTCTAATGATGGGCAGATTAGGTATTAAGAATAAGAGTAGGAGTAGTTTTTTCATTTAAAAACCCCCAACTTCAATATAATAATTAAAGCTATTATTAAAAAGTTAGTTTGACTTTATTCTACAGGCAACTTGAAATATATAAGATGCACTAGCACCAGTATTTACTTTTAGTTTCCTTAAATCTACAATCTCAAGCATAACGTTTTCAACAAGGCGCTTAAGAGACTTTTCTGAATAGAAGTTAATGTGCTCGTGCCAATGTTTTTTTTTCAAATGTGAATCTTTTTCATTATTAAAAATAATATCTTCTAATGGAACTTCTATGTAAAGAATCGAATCTTTATCCATCGTATTTAAAATATCAAATAGCAAATCAGATGGGTAAGGAACGTGTTCTAAAACGTTGCTGCATACAATGAGCTTATATTTTTTTGAAAATGCCTCATCTTTATTGACTATTTTCGCTCCGTCGATTACGTTTTTATTGCTTATGTCATAAATATCAAAAACCTTGTTGTTATTTTTAAAAGGTGTATTTTTCCCTGTGTCGCCACCCCAATCAAGAATAGTAAGGGGAAAGCTTAAGTGAGCCTCTAAAAATTTTTCTACATTTTCAATGAAATCAACACCTGCGTTTAAATTATCATTCCTGAGTGAATAGCCAGGCTCATAAGACTCCCTTAATGAAATATATTGTGGACCACGATAGTCATCATAAAGCCTACTTAGCTCTTTCTTAGAAAACCGAATATCTAAAAATAGAAATCTGCAGTCTAAACAATACAAAGAATTACAAATGGAATAAGCATTTCCATTTTTTATAGTTTCAAGACCCCAGCTTTCATCTACAACTACTGGAGCCCAGTCGAAAACTCGATGCGCAACGAATGGCATTAGTATGGCAGGTGAGGACTTTAGATTGTCACTCCCACAACAAACACACTGACTTGATGTGCGCTCTCGTCTCGGATTGAAGTATTGGGGTTTATTTTTCTGCGAGTGCTTATTATCCATTAATACTTTCGCTTGTGGATATGTTTAGACATTGTTTGAAGGTAATATTCAATATCAGTATATTTATTTAAAATCTTTTAACCTCCAAATTGTTGCTGGCATCCAACCCATAGGATCTATACCAGGATTGGTCTTTTGAATCTCTTGCGTTATATAAAAATCTTCATAAGAAAATTGTGGAGGCACAAGATCAACTATTTCATAAAGATTTGTTGCCATGATAATTCCAGGCATATCTTCTTCACCCCGCCATGTTTGCCCCTCTTCTATTATTGAGGTTACAATAATGGTTGGCTGATGATCTTTTAGCAACTGCACTATTTTATTTTTATCATAACCAGAAACATATAAAGCTCTCATAGTAGAAAGTCCAAAATTACTTTTACCTGTTGATAGAGCTTTTGGGGGAAGTAGTCCTGAAAGGGGAAATAGACCTTGCCAATAACTACTTACTGCCATTGTGGAATCCTCTCTAGAAACCTCATAAACTTTAGATGCCACTTTTATATATTGACTTCTTTTAATCATGTTCTCACTTCGAAAAGAGTCGCTAGCACTTGCCCATCGGATTGCATCTGATATTGTGAATACGCGGCTGCTCTTTACTATATAAGTGCTTACCATCGGTAAAATTATAAACATGCTCATCAAACCAAGAATCATTATAGATGCCACATTCACCTTCTCAGATTCGTTTTTACTCAGATATTTCCAGCTCATCGCAGTTAACCCTGTAAGACCTACAAGACAATTAGCTATATGATATGGAAGGCCTAATTTAGACCAATACTCAATCAATGGTAAAAGTGCTAAGACCCCCCAAAAGAAAAACCGGTTTATGTTGATCAACTTTTTGTCAAAATGTAATTTACTAAGATAAAAAATTGAAGCAGCGGCAGTGAGAATGATAAACCAATTAGCTTGCATTATTATGCGTATAGGAAATTTCCATTTACCATAAAACCCGGACTCTATTCCGGTGCCTATTTGAAGATACGAATTAAATAAATCAATTAAATCCCAGTCTCTTAGCATCAGTATCAATCCAAGCACAGTAAAACCTAATACAGCTGAACCAATAAGATATTTAAGAAGTATTCGCCATCCATAACCAATCAGTATGGCAATAC
>ENA-OSJC01000855-OSJC01000855.1-marine-metagenome-genome-assembly--contig:-NODE-855-length-27647-cov-5.756438_pt1 | contig 27647 bp, 31 predicted proteins | sample MGYA00237885_ERZ534234 | MGnify/ENA primary metagenome ERZ534234 (study PRJEB26413, sample SAMN06343907) | marine metagenome | isolation source: coastal waters | place: Atlantic Ocean: West Antarctic... | reverse complement strand
AATAAAAACTAATTATTAGTTTTAAGATAACGCTACCGAAAAATCCAATGAAAGATCCAAATGCTATTTTTAATGCTTTTTTAGTATTGTTGTTGTATTCAATAGATGCACCAATAAACGCGCCAATAAATGTTCCAATAATAAACCCTATTGGCGGTATAAATAACCCAATTAAAAATCCAATTGTGCTTCCTATGAGTGATAGCTTTCTACCTCCAAATAGTTTCACACCATAGAATTGTATAAAATTTTCAATGATTGAGAAAAAAAATACAACTACCCCCCATATCATTAATGTATTCAATGGTAGTGATTGATCAATTGAGCTTATTAAAATAATAATAGATATATAAGCTAGTATTGGTCCAGGAATAACAGGAATAATACTTCCAATTAAACCCATCAATAAGGTTATTAAACTGATAAACAAAAGAAGATAATCAAATATCGACATTATAGTATGAAATTAAGTAGAGGGTTAATAAGGTAGTAATCAAATTTATAAAAAAATTATCAATCACAACCATATGCTTTAAATCTCTCATCGCCCACTTCCAATTAAAATGTAAAGTTAAATTTACATTTTACACTATTTCATATATATTCATATATCATGAAATTCAAAAAAATACTATTATACTTACTTCTGTCAATCACCTTCGTACAAGGACAAGGCAAGTCTTACAAAATTCTCAGTACAAATATTGAATCAAATATCCTGAAAGAAGGAATAGTTGAAATACAAGAAACAAGAGTATTTAGTTTCAAGGGAACTTATTCTTTTGTATACAGAGATATTCGTAAAAAAGGGTATGACCAATTGTATGATATTCAAGTATTTGAAGGAGACAAACCTTATTTAAATACTGAAACAGAAGAAGAAGGAAATTTTAGAATTGAATCAAGAGATAAATATTACCGTATTTATTGGTATCACTCGTCAATAGATGAGGATAAAACATTTACCTTGAAGTATAAACTAAAGAATCCTTTTACTGTTGGAAAAACAGATGCACAATTTCGTTGGGTGTATTTAGATGATAAGTTTGATAAGCGTCCAGGAAAGTTAAATTTCACACAAAACTTTGATGGTGACATAGATACTAATACGCTATACTATTCTGTTGAACAACCAATTAGATCTAAGAAGTATGAATCCTCAGTAAAAGAGAATGGTCTTTTTGAACTATATTCTGATACTTTTACTGGTAATACTGTTTTACAATTACGTACAATATTTCCGAAGTCATATCTATCAATTTCATCTATAAATAATGAGCAGTTTTCGCTTGCTGGATTGCTATTGGAAGAAAAAAATCAAAGAACAGCCTCTTATGGCGTTATTGCAATGGCATTGCTTTCTTTGCTATTCGGAATAACTTTTTATAGACGGTATTTAAAGGAGCATCATATACCAATTGATGAAAACCAAAGCTTTGCAGAATTTCCATCTAAGCATCATCCAGTCTTAATTGGATGGCTTATATGGCGCTATCCAAGCGTTAGTCCATTCGGGATTCTGGCAACCTTATTTGAATTAGCTAGTAAGAAAAAAGTTCATCTTGAAACGGTTGAATCGGGTAAGTGGATTTTTAAATCAAAGAAATTAAAAGTAGATGTTATCAATCCAGATACATCCGATTTATCTAATAGTTTTTCAAAATTATTGCTTGATAGAATTTTAACTATTGGAACTAACACCTATTTCTCAAAAATATGGCAAAAATATTCATTCTCAAACTCTAAATGGAACAAAAATCGTACTAAAGAAATTAAGAAATTAGAATGGTTAGATACTTCTGGAGATCAAGAAAGAAGAACTGCGATATCTCTTGAGATAGTTCTTTTTGTCTCTATGATTGGATTGGGTATTTTTTATAAAACATTTTGGGCATTGCTTAGCATTATTCCATTCACACTATTTCTTATTATTGTTATGGGATCAAGATTATCTGAAAAGGGCAGAGAATTGCATTTAAGGTGGCATGCATTTGGTGATGCTTTACAGGAAAATAAGCTAAATATACAAGACTTTGATCCTGATCTTTTATTGCAGTATTGTATCATCATGGGCATGCAAGGTGAAAAGCTTAAGCATGTTATCGATCAAGCGCATGAAGGTGGGCATGCATATATGTGGTATGGAGGAGGCACTCCTTCTGACGTATCATCTGTCACTGCAGGTATTACTGATATTGCAACTACAGGAACTGCTATTTCTGCATCATACGGCGGTGATGGCGGTGGCGGAGCTGGCGGTGGCGGAGCTGGCGGCGGTGGCGGCGGTGGCGCTGGGTAGTAGCTCTTTTAATCTTCAGCTTATTATTCCAATAGTGTTCCCTTATATTTTTTATATAAACTCCGATATCAAACCTTTGATTGGAAAACAAGGGCTACTTCATAGATTAATTTGTTGTACATTGACACTTTCTTTCGCGGCAATCTTTATAGGAAGAAAAACAGAGAGGACTACTTCGGTAGTCCTTTTTTTTTATGACATACGATGAAAATTAACTATGTTGTTTAATCAGAAGAAAAAGGAGAATGACATGAATGACAAAGAAAAGAAAGTCAGAAAGTTTTTATCTAAGCAGATACAACAGTTAAATAATATAGTAGCTGATTTGGATACAGTGATCACTGATATGGGCACTGAGTTTTATAGAGTAAGTATATTCGGTTCAGCAAGAATAAAGCCGGACACAAAAGAATATAAGGAAGTATATATATTAGCTAAAGAATTGGCAGAGAGCGGTGCAGATATAGTTACTGGCGGAGGACCAGGCTTGATGGAAGCTGCGAATGCAGGTGCCAAAGAAGGTAGTTCATCAAAATCAAAATCATACGGGCTTAGCATTGAGCTTCCTTTTGAAGATATTCCAAATGAACATGTAGATGTAAGATATCATCACAAAAGATTTTCTTCTCGTTTAGACGAGTTTCTCCGTATAAGTCATGCTGTTGTTGTTACCCCTGGAGGAATTGGTACGCTTCTTGAGTTATTATATACTTGGCAGTTGATTCAGGTAAACCATATTTCAGCAAGGCCAGTAATTCTAGTTGGTGATATGTGGAACGGTTTTCTGGACTGGGTTAAATCAGAACCATTACAAGCACAGTTAATGGATAAAGCTGATTTTGATAATATTATTATCGTAAAAGATGTTCACGAAGTAACTAAGTTGCTCAAACCAGAGATAAAAAAATTCTATATAGAAAAGTTTAAATCTTAAAACAGAGAGAACTATTTCGGTAACTCTTTTTTTTGTAGATTTATAACAATGAAATCATTTTTAACATCTCTTTTAATGGTAAGTAATCTTTTTGCTCATGAGCTTTCAAAATCTGATCAAGCTGAGTTTGTAGATGGCAGTTTTTTAGACTTTATATATTTAGGAGCTAAGCATATGGTCACAGGTTATGATCATATATTATTTTTAGTGGGTGTAATTTTTTTCTTAACAAAACTTCCAGATATTGTAAAATTTGTTACTGCATTTACTATCGGACACAGTATTACACTTATCTTTGCTACTTTTTATAAGATTACTGCAAATTATTATTTGATTGATGCTGTTATTGCATTTAGTGTGATATATAAAGGATTTGAAAACTTAGATGGTTTTAAAAAAGTATTCTCCAGAAATGCCCCTAATTTGATTCTCATGGTTTTTCTCTTTGGACTAATTCATGGGTTTGGATTGTCTACTCGTTTGCAGCAATTGCATTTAAATGAAGACAGTCTATTATTATCAATTCTTTCGTTCAATCTTGGTGTAGAATTTGGGCAAATAGCCGCACTTCTAGTAGCATATCCTATTATTCTAATGCTTCGAGGAGATGCATTTAAAAAAATATCTACTATGGTCAATTGGGGATTAGTGATTTGCGGTATAGTTTTATTAGTATATCAGCTTAATGGATACTTTACAGACACTCATCATGAAGAAGATCATTCTGTTCAGGTGGAAGTGCATGAACATAATACCGAGGTACATTCTCATGAGGATAGTGAATCACATTCGCATGATGGTGAAAATACTCACCAACACTAAGCACTATTTATTTTTCTATATATTTTAATGCCCAATCGTTGAGATGATTAAAGATAGGCATAAGAGAATCACCTTTTTTGGTAAGGCTATATTCAACTCTTGGTGGAATTTCAGCAAAAATCTTACGATTAAGAATTTCATTTTTTTCTAAATCTCTTAATTCACGAGTAAGCATATTTTTACTAATTCCATCAATACTACGATCTAAAATTCCAAAACGATTAATTCCCTGTGAAATTCTCATAAGGATGATAGGACGCCATTTACCACCAATCATTGACATAGAGTAGGTAATAGGGCAGCTTATTTGACTGCAATTAGAATCTTTTTCACAGCAATTTTTTTCGTTTTCCATTATAATAGTCCTTTTTATCTAACTAGATTAAAAAATAGTGCCTACTTGTTAAAATAAGTATTACTCAATAAATTTAGTTTAATTAAAAGCGAGGAGCAATAATGAATACAAAAAAAGAACCATATTTAGTTAAGGGAAAAAAAGATAAGAATTATGCTTGGTGTGCATGCGCTGAGTCTTCAAACCAACCATTTTGTGATGGAAGTCATGCTAAAACAGATAAACTGCCAATTGTTTTCAAAGCAGAAAAAGATGGAGATATGCATTTATGTGGTTGCAAACAATCAACAAATGCACCATATTGCGATGGCACACACTTAAGCTTATAAATTCTAAGGGGATAATCTATATGAATAAATTATTAGACTGTAATTGTAGTCATTATAAAGGAGTTGTAATGCTCCTTATGCGCTTTTTCTTAGCGTTTATTTTTATTAAAGCAGGCATGGGTAAACTGCCAATTGTAGGAGGTGAAGGATTAACAAATGCATTGCCTCTATTTTTAGTTTATCTGGTAGTCTTATTTGAAATTCTTGGAGGGATATTTATGATCGCAGGAATAAAATATGAAGCTTTAACTGGTTTAGGAGCTTCTATGATTGCAATCGTGATGATTGGTGCAGCGTATATGCATTACGGCGTATGGGGAGATCCCTTTGCTTCAAAGAATGTAATGTATCCATTATCATTATTGATGATAGCACTCATTTTTATAACTGATGATGCATAAAAAAATATATCCTCTAATTGCATTATTACTACTCGGTAGTGTTTATTTTTATAACTCTACGAGAGTATTTGATATCCCGGATGCTATTTTGATTAATAATGAAAATCCATCTTTTACCAAAGACACTATCACTCCAGCAGACTTTGAAGGGGCGGGAGTTACTATGTTTAGTGCTTCTTGGTGTGGATATTGTCAATCTGCTAAAGCATTATTAAATGAAAAAGGAATTCCTTTTATAGAAATTGATGTGGAAGACAACGATATTTCTAGAGAAGAGCTGGCCAAATATGGTGTTTCTAAAACAGTACCTCAGATCTTTGTTGATGGAGTACCTATTGGTGGATCAGATGACTTAAAAAAGATATTTAATATTCAGAAGATTTAAATAAAAAATTACATATCTATTGGACTGTTTTCTATGCTCATAATGTCGTAGGATACTAGTCAATTTGTTGTAAGTTCGCTCTTCTATGGTAATAACAAAATAAAACTATATGTCTTTCGATAAACTTGGTTTATATGAACCTATTCTCAAAGCTCTAAAACAAAAAGGCTATAAAGAGCCTTCTCCAATTCAAGCAAAAGCTATCCCTGCAATACTTGAAAAAAGGGATGTGATGGCTGCAGCGCAGACTGGTACTGGAAAAACAGCAAGTTTTATATTACCAATTTTACATATGCTATCTAATCCTAAGCATACATTTAAAGGTCATGCAATAAGAGCATTAGTTGTGACACCTACTAGAGAATTAGCAGCTCAAGTAAGAGAAAGTGCTGTTACTTATGGACGTAACCTTAATTTAAAGTCTACAGCTATCTATGGAGGAACATCTGTTCGCAATCAAAAGAAAGTACTAAGACAGGGTGTTGATATTTTAGTCGCTACTCCTGGTAGATTGCTTGATTTATATAATCAAAAATCAATAGATTTTAGTAAAGTGGAAGTTTTAGTATTAGATGAAGCTGATCAGATGTTAGATATGGGCTTTATCAATGACATCAAAAAAATTATGAGACTATTACCAGATAGACGACAAAATTTAATGTTTACAGCAACATTTTCTGATCCATTTAGAGCACTAGCAAACAAGTTTTCCTATAACCCATTAGAGATTTCAGTAACAAGAGACAATGAGACTGCTGAAAATATTGAACACTATATTCATCCTGTAGATACGTCTAGAAAATCAGAGCTATTAGTTCATCTTATAAAAACAGAAAAATGGAAACAGGCACTGGTATTCACACGAACAAAACATGGCGCTAATAGACTTACTAAAAAGCTTATTCAAGCACATATAACAGCAGTAGCTATTCATGGCAATAAAACACAGAATTATAGAACAAGAGCCTTGAGTGACTTTAAAAAGAATCGTGTAAAAATATTAGTTGCAACAGATGTAGCGGCACGTGGAATTGATATTAAAAATATGAATCAGGTAATTAATTTTGACCTTCCCACTGTAGCAAAAGACTATGTTCATAGAATAGGTAGAACGGGAAGAGCTGGTGAATCAGGTAAGGCAATATCATTTGTAAGTAGTGAACAATTTGAGCTATTAGATGATATTCAAAAATTATTAAAACAGACTCTTGAACAACATATAGTAGATGGATTTGAACCTAGTCGTCCGATAGCCAAAAGCAATTCTAAGGTTGGCAAGAAACAACGACGTTTTAACAAACAATCTCAATCAAAGAAAAAGAAGCGTAGATAATATTATATCTGGCAATATTAAGATTTAATAACATGTCTATTAAAAAAAATATCATTCTAGCCTTAGTAGCTATCAGTATTAATACATTAGTATATGCTCAAAATATTACAATCTTGAATCCTTCAGAAAATATTGGAATGAACAATTGGGGAATTGTAAATGATGGAGTGATGGGCGGTATTTCACAATCATCTATCTATGTAAATGAAGCAAATAATATGATTTTTAATGGATATGTTTCATTGGATAATAATGGTGGATTTGCGTCATGTAGAATGGGATTCAATGGGAGCAAATTAAAAGATATTGAATCATTTGCAATGAGAGTTAAGGGTGATGGAAAGATTTATAAGTTTAGATTAAGAATGGATGGGAGTTATGCAAACTATTCTGCAGATTTTCAAACAAAAAAAGATGAATGGATAGATATAGTAATTCCTGCTAAGAGTTTTAAACCTTATTTATATGGATTTAGAGCGCGTACTTCACCAAGGCTTAAGATTAAAAAAATCAATTCAATGGGATTCCTAATTTCAGACAAACAAGAAGGAAATTTCAATTTAGAGGTAATGTATGTTAAAACAATTTAGTTCTATTTCTTTGTATATTGTACTATGAACAAGACAGCTATCATTGCACTCGGAGGAAATGCTCTTTCTCAAAAGAAAGAAGCAGGAACAATGTCAGAGCAATTCAACAATACACGTAACTCCTTTGATCAAATTATGGAATTTATTCGTCGTGATTATAATATATGTCTTACCCATGGAAATGGGCCACAAGTAGGAGATGAATTATTGCGTATGGATTTAACTCGCGATATCGTTCCTCCTATTCCATTAGGTATTTGTGTAGCAGGTACCCAAGGCACGATTGGATATATGATCCAACAAACATTTCAAAACGCTTTAAGAGAAGAGAATATTGATAAAGAAGTGGTTACCATGGTAACTCAAGTGATTGTAAATAAAGACGATCCTTCATTTCAAAATCCCACAAAATTTGTTGGTAAACGATATTCGCTTGAAGAAGCAGAAGAGTTAGCTAGAAATATGGGTTGGGATATAAAAGAGCAAGAATCTGGACAGTGGAGGCGAGTAGTTCCATCACCAGATCCAGAGTTTGTTATGCATGCACTGAGTATTCGAACTTTAGTTGAAGCAGGTACCATTGTTATCGCTGCTGGCGGCGGCGGGATTCCTGTATATAGTAACGATGAAGGTAAATTAAAAGGGATTGATGCTGTAGTAGATAAAGATTTGAGTGCAGCAAAATTAGGTAGAGTTATTCGTGCACAAGAATACTATATCATTACAGATATAGATCAAGTGTATAAAAATTATAATACTCCAGACCAATCGCCAATTCATCAAATGACAGAGACTGAAGCAAAGCAACTGCAAGAAGATGGACATTTTCAACAAGGAAGTATGTGGCCTAAGATTCGATCTGCTATTCATTTTTTAAAACATCATGGTGACAAAGCTGTTATTACGAATATTGCTAATATTCAAAAAGCAATTGAGGGTAAAGCAGGAACTACTATTGTAAAAGACTAAATGAATTTCTTAACTGCCAATCAAATGATGTGGACTGCTTTTATTGTTGGATCATCATCTCCTATTATATTCTTCTTTCTTTATCAGCTAGGATATATATCAAAAAAAATTATTACACTATTTATTATAGGGATATGCGTCGGATTTACTTGGGAAATACCTTTTGCATTAGCAGGAGATTCATTTCATTTAATTTTAGTCGATTGGCCTATCGATCTTCCATTAGCACGTAATATAAACTACGCCTTTTTAGATAGTCTCATTTTTTTAGTAGGTATTTTTCTATGTAATAAAATTTTTAAAAATGACGATTATTTATATACGTTTAACTCAAAGGCACTTTTTATTATGATTGTATGGGGGAGTATTTCTGAATTTTTAATTGACTTGAATTGTAATGGAAAATTATGGCTGTTTTTAGACAATTGGTATAACCCTGTTTTTGTATCTATTAATGGTAATAATATGACAATCATACCACAGCTAATTTGGTTGATAGCTCCAATCATATACTATCTGACAGTATTAAAGTTTATCAAACTGGTAGACTAGAATAAAAAAGGCGAATAAATATCCGCCTTTCTTACTACTTTTTTCAACTATTGTTAGCAGCAATCACAACAATTTCTACATATTTTAGTTGGGCCTTCAAGTGTTCCAAATGACTTTACGCTTATATTTGTAAAGTTTGGATTACTTCCAACACCAGCAAAAAGTTCACCAGCGCAGTATTCATCTAGTGCTTTCTGATTTTCAAAAGCATAAACACCACCATAAACATTATTTTCTTGATCAGATAACCAGGTTTTTGATTTTAAGCCTGGAACCGCCGCAAAAACAGGAGCTAGTTCCTCTGTAATTTTTAAATAGTCTTCATGTGAAATACCATCAATACTAAAATTGATAATTAAAATATTCATATTCTCTCCTTTATTGTAGTTCATAAAATGTCGATACAAAAAGGACTACTTTCGTAGTCCTTTTTATTGTTCACGGGGGAAAAAATTGAACAATTATGTATCATTTTAAGATAGTAAAATTTAGAAATTTTATTTGAGAAGATTAGTAGTAAAAATTAAGACAATTGGTTTCTAGAATGATAATGAAATCAAGAGTATTGTAAATATTATTAGCCAAGCAGCCACAAGGAATATGATTATTCTTATGGATGGTTCTTCTTTTTTCATAACTATCTTTATAGACTATTTCAAGAAAGTAGTAGTCGTTGAAAGGTCACCATCGTTTATAGAAGGATTAATATCCATTAGCTTACACATCATTTCATATAAGTGAATATTGTGAACTTCTGAACCAACAAATCCAGATTTAAATCCAGGACCTCGACCAATAAAAATACCATTCATTGATTTGTAATCAGGGTCATAGCCATGTGATCCTAATGAAGAAGAATATCCTGGAGTAACAATACTCCAATGTTCATCAGCCAATAAAAGGATTGGTTCTATACGATCGTTATTTTGATAATGAAATTTTGTAGGAATATCTTCTTTTTTAAACACTTGGGTATGTTCAATGTTTTGTAAGGCTTGATAAACAGATTCTATGTCTCCTTCATTGGGACGAATTTCCATAAAAGGCCCTCTTCCAACAGTGACAACATCATCCAAGTTAAGATAGTCTGCAATATTAATATATTTTGAATCAGGTGTTTGTGTCATGCCATGATCTGAAACAATGACAATATTTACTTCATCAAGAATTCCTCTTGATTCCAGGCCACTCAATAGATGTCCTATTGCGTTATCTACAGCAGTTATCTCATCGATTGTTTCTTGTGCATCAGGACCATAATAATGACCTGCGCTATCAACAGCACTGAAATAAGAGGCAAGAAAAGTTGGTCTATCTGTACCAGTTAAATCAAGCCATTCAAGCAATTGATCCATTCTTGAATTATGGGATGGTGAATCGCTATATACATAATACTCAGATGGTCTTACTCCCATAATTTCAGCATCTGACATTGGCCAGAACATAATCATTGCACGCTTTAGTTGGTTCTCGACGGTTACCCAAATTGGTTCTCTATCAATCCATTTTCCATCTTGAGCTGCTTTGCTTCCAGCGCCTATATAAAAATATTCATCAAAGTCTGCATCATAAAAGTAATTAGAAATTATCCCATGATTTGATGGATAAGAACCAGTAACAACGCTGATATGATTTGGAAATGTTTTTGAAGGATATGAAGTTTTTAATCCTTCAGCTTTAACTCCTTCATTGATTATTTTATCAAGATTGGGAGTAGCAACTTTATCAAAGTAATCCCATCGAAATCCATCAATTGAAATTAAAATAAGAGGCGTACCTGGAGTATCGTAAGATCGACTTCCATCGGTTACATCAGAACAAGCGAATAAAAATAGTACCAAAAAGGATGTATAAATAGTTTGTAATTTCATTATCAAGTTTAATTATTGTATGGTAAGTTTCCTATTATGAAAAGGATCATATTAATACTTACACTACTTTTTTCATTTATCTACAGTCAAGATAGTAATCTTGAAGTGAAGAAAGATGAATTAGTTATCGAAGTATCTGGAATGGTATGTGCTATGTGTGCATTTGGAGTTCAAGAAGGACTATCTGAGCTTTCTTTTCTAAATGAAAAAGCATATAAGGATGATGGTATTAATATAGACTTAGACACACAATTGATATACATACCCATAGACCTATCTAAAAAAATTGATGAATTGGAAGCAATTCAGATTATTAATGACGCTGGATATGATACTATTGCTATCTATACTAATTTTGATGGTAAAAAGATTGAAAAAAAGAATATTCCTAAATTAGTTAGCTAGATACTCTTGTTTATTAAAAAACGTATCATTCTCTTAACATTGTTTCTATCCTTATTGCAAGCCCATCCCGTTATTTTTAAGGGAGGTAAAGTAATTTGGTTGACTGATTCTCCCGATATAACTGATATTAGATTCGGTAAAACATTCACAAAAAAATTTTATTCTGGTGTTAGGGTGTTTAATTATAAAGACAGCGATCAATCTTATATTACCTCAAATAATAATTTATTAATCAAACGATGGAATGGCCCTAGTTATCAAGCTAATATTTATGGCTTATCAAGTATTGGCGTAAATATAGATTCTAAAAAATCTATGTATAATGTTGGTCTTCATTCTGATTGGGAGAATAGAAGATTTATGGTAATGCACATGATAGAGTATTGCTCATTTAATGAATCGACTATGAATAGCGTACGATTAGCATTTACACCAAAAATTACTGATTACAGAGGAACTGCAGTTTGGTTAATAGCTCAATACTCGAATAATAGTTTTGATAATAAAAATAATGAGTCCATAATGCCTGTTATTCGAATATTAAAAAGAAATTATCTAGTAGAATTTGGTGCAAACGGCAAAGAAACCTTCCTTACCTTGATGACCCATTTTTAGTTACTTAAACGCTGCATAGATAGTCACGATACCAAGCATTTGAGGATGATCTACTATATCGATAAATTTATTCTCTTTTAAGATGTCATTAAATCTTTCTCCATAAGGAAATACGCTAGCAGAATCAGATAAATATTCATATGCTAATTTATCTCTAGAAAATATCTTCCCTAAGATGGGAATAATCCAATGTGAATAAAGATAATACCCCTGTTTAAGTGGAAAATATTTTGGGACTGCTGTTTCAAGGATAACCAATTGTCCGCCAGGTTTTAATACCCTATATAGCTCAGATAAGCCCTGATTTAAATTATCAAAATTTCTTACGCCAAATCCAATACTAATAGCATCAAATGTATTTGATTCGAACGATAATGCCTCAGCATCGTCTAATTGCATAGTAATGATATCATCTAATTCTAAATGATTTATTTTTTCTTTACCGATAGCAAGCATTTGCTCTGAAATATCAATCCCAATTACTTTTGCTGAAGATTGTTTTGCTAAATCAATTGCTAAGGCTCCAGTGCCTGTTGCTGCATCTAGTATAGTTTCAGGATTGTTGGCAGCAATCATTTTTGCTACGCGCTTACGCCAAATTTTATCCATTCCAAATGTAATGAGTCTATTTAGTTGATCATACGTTTGAGCAATACGATCAAACATTGTGACAATTTGTTCTTTTTTTGAATTATTGAGATTTTTATAAGGCTTATGATTCACCTTTAAAATTAAAAGAAAGGGCTAGCAATATACTAGCCCTTTTTATATAAAGATTATTTATTCGCTGGTGCGAAGGTTTTAAAAATACCTAAATCGGTATGATTATCCCATATGTTATGGAAGTACTTCCAATAGTCTCCTCTATTTTCTGCACCAAACGCCGCATCTTCTAATGCCGCATTTCCAGCTGCTGCCATGTCTTCTAAAGAAGCATATTCAGTAATATAGAAAACAGGTAATACGCCACCTTCAATTGATCCTGACCATAAATGTGTTAAGACTTTTTGACTAACAATTTTATCATTCTTCCTAACCACTTCATTAGCATATTTTTTCATCATTGCTAAACGATCTGTCCCAGAGCCATCTTCAACTTCGCTCATGCGTTTCCAGTATCGAACACTTACTGAAACTACATTTCCGTTGTTGATAGTTTCTTCACCGGTTAATGCCGCAGTATTCTTTTTTTCTAGCGCTTTCCAGTGTTCTAGGATATGTACATCTTCATGATAAGATTGAAAATGTCTATTATAGTTTGAAACAGCAGTTGCTCTTTCATCTGCATTTCTCCATGCCATATCATTGATATTATTAAATCCAGCATAGCCAGTCGCATCTTGCATATTTCTAAATTCACCTAAAATTGCAACATCTTCTGATTCTCCTGTCCAAAAGTGAGTTAACATCATTGAGCTCATTAGCTGTCTTGACACTTTATGTCTTGCTAGCTGATACGCTGCAACATCTGCATCTCTGTCCATCCAAGAAATATCTGGATTTTCACCAATCGGTTCCCATTTATATTTTGACCATGTTACAACAGTATTCCCATCAGTATATTGCGAGAAGACCATAGTTGTAAACAAGGCTACTAGTAGTAGTTTTTTCATTGTAGTTCCTTATATGTTTGTTTACTTAATTAATGAAAAAAATATATTTTTCAATATTTATCATACTGAAAAACTCCTCCCAACAATATTGATTTCAATAATTTATATTATTATATACATCTTATAATTCAATCTCAAGAGTAAATATTAGTATAAAATTATTTCCTATAGTGTTTTGAAAAATAGTTTTAAAATAATGACCTATATGAAAAGAAATTATCAACACTCTAAATGGACATCTATTAATAGGATAAAAGGGTGGAGGCACTTCGAAGTCATTAACGTTAATAAGAAAACCAATGAGTTAGAACTATTTTCAGTGTGTAAAAAAAAGATTAAAGTGACAGTAAGTGAAACAGAATTAGAGAATCGCAATCAATGGCTGCCGAGTTGGAGAATATTGGAAGCAGCTAATGACAAGTAAGCCAAATCTCAATGAGTTAAAAGACTTATTGCATGAATGGCATGCAACATATTCTTTTTTTCTTACCATCAAAGATAAACATCAAAGAGTAGAATATTATCTTGGGAGCCTTCTTTGGATTGAGAGAAGTATTCATAACTATGGGGTCGATATTGGGACGCTAAAAGGGTATGAGTATTATAAACCTATTATTGATGGAAGAGGAGTAGATCATTTAAATGACGCTCCATGGTTTTCAGTCAATAACGATGAGTTTGCTAAAGAGCATAATTTAAAAGATATGAAATTAATTGCAGACATGTATCTAAAGCGACATTCACTTCAATCTATTGCATCAAAAAAAGAATTTACACAACGCCAAGTTAACACCTTTATGGAGTATTTATGGAATCACCCATCTTACGATATTAAGGATAACCCTAATCATATCTTATTAATACAGTCTCCTGATTTTAATAAATATAGAGGAAACTGGTTAAATAAGCGTTTTGGAAAAGTTAAAAATAAACACTTCAAACATTTTGAGATTCAAATTTATAGACGATATGCATCTATTCGTAAGTTGATAGCTCTTTTTGTGGGAGTTAATATTGTAACGGAAAAAGGAGATGATTATGATATAGATTCATTACATCCTCTCGTGATTAATACGTTTAAAAACTCTTTTAAACAATGGTTTGCTAATTATCAATATGACTCTTGGATTAAAGAGAAACCTCTTGGTGAAAATTGTGGAAATGCTCGCGGGATTTTCATGCCACATATACGTGGAGTAAAACGATCTAAAAGAGACATCAAAGATCTTGAAAAGCAAAGATTTTTTAAGAAAAAGTAATAATTATATAGTAGATTTATTTTGCAATCTTAACAACTAAGACAATGAACAATCAAGATAACATCAATACTCATTTTTATACCGAAAAAGAAGAGCGACTTAATATATTGAGTCATTGGTATGCTTTTTTATGCAGCAGCGTATGTTTTATTTTACTTATAGTAAAAGGTATTAATGATGGCACTCCTATTTACATTTTTAGTCTCGTTACCTTTGGGATTGCGTGGATGTTAATGTTTCTTAGTTCAACTATGTATCATAAATCAAAAGATCCTATTAAGCGTAATAAATATAGGATGCTTGATATGTTTGCCATCTATACTATGATTGCTGGATCATATACTCCTTACGCTCTCATAGGACTAGAAGGAACCAGGGGATGGATTTTATTTGGAGTTGTTTGGAGTATTGCATTATTTGGTATCTTATGGAAAATGTTTACTGTAGGAAAATATAATTTAATCTCAACATTACTATATATTGGAATGGGAGCAATCTGTATTTTTTATACGAACGACTTAATACAATTATTGCCATACAAAGGATTAGTATGGCTAGTAATAGGATGCATATCTTACTTGATAGGCGTCTTTTTTTATTTAATGGATAATCACATTGAGTACAACCATTTTATTTGGCACCTCTTTGTTATTGCCGGAAGTTTCAGTCATTTTATTTCGATATTTTTTTATGTTTTACCATCTTAGATATACATAAACACTAGAAAAGAATTATGTATAACTCGCCTATTATAATATTTTTTTATAAATTATACAGTAAGTAAGGGGGGTAAAGTTCTATACTAGTTATAGAGGTTTGCCTTTTTTTGTATAACAACTAAGTAGAGGAAAAGAATGGAATTCTTAACACAATGGTGGTGGCTATTATTGTTAATAGCTGGCGGTTGTTGGTGGTACTGCAAGCAGTAGCTAATAATTAACTTCACCTTTTAGGGGGATTATTTTTAACTTAGCATTGTGAATAAAAAATACAATGTTCCTGGGGATTTCTCATCCCTAACCGGCTTTGATAGCCTTGAAGATTATCTAAAGATTAAAACATTTGCCCATACAGACAATGAAGCATATTGGGGAAAAGTAGCAGAAAGAATTGATTGGTTTGAAAAGTGGACTGATGTCAATAAGACTAATTATCATAATGCACATATTGAATGGTTTACCAATGGAAAACTCAATGCTTCTTATAATTGCATTGATCGACATATCAATAACGGCTTAGGAGAAAAGACAGCATTGATTTGGCAATCGAATGATGTCAATGTCAGTAAGAATGTTACCTATAATGAGTTGTTGGTACATGTATCTCAATTTGCAAATGCATTAAAAAAAGCAAATATTCAAAAAGGAGATCGTGTGTGTATTTATATGCAGATGATTCCAGAAGCTATTGTTGCGATGTTGGCTTGCGCCCGTATTGGAGCAGTACACTCTGTTGTATTCGGAGCATTTTCTAGCGATGCATTAAAAAATAGAATTAATGATTCTGAATGTAAGTTATTGATTACTCAGGATAATGGAGTACGTGGTACAAAACACGATATTCCAATGAAAGAGAATGCAAATAATATCGCAGATGAATGTCCTTCCCTAGAGAAAATTATAGTCGTAGATAGATGTGGTAATGATGTAGCGATGCAAGAAGGAAGAGATATTTATTGGCATGACTTTATAGAAGGATGCGATACAGTATGTGAACCTGAAGTCATGGATGCTGAAGATCCTTTATTTATTTTATATACTTCTGGATCAACGGGAACACCAAAAGGGGTATTGCATACTACGGGCGGATATATGGTATATACCTCGCATACACATGAGATGGTATTTGATCACCATAAAGACCATATCTATTGGTGTACGGCTGATATCGGCTGGATTACGGGACATTCCTATATTGTGTATGGACCTCTTTCCAATGGTGTGACTCAAGTTATTTTTGAAGGAGTACCAAATTATCCTGATCATGGTCGTTTCTGGCAAATTGTAGAACAACATAAAGTAAATATTTTTTATACAGCACCGACTGCATTGCGTGCATTAATGAAAGAGGGAAATGATTTCCCAAATCAATATGACTTATCAAGTCTAAGAGTATTAGGTACGGTAGGAGAACCAATTAAATCACCGGAATGGCATTGGTATTTTCAAGTCATAGGAAAAGAAAAATGTCCCATTGTTGATACATGGTGGCAGACAGAAACTGGTGGAGTATTAATGTCTCCAATCCCAGGATGTGTGCCAACAAAACCTGGTTCAGCTACATTACCATTACCTGGAATTGAACCTGCCTTATTAGATGAAAATGGAAATAAAATTACCGAACCCAATACAACGGGATATTTAGTGATAACACAATCATGGCCAGGCCAGATGCGAACTGTCTATGGAGATCACCAGCGTTTTAAAGATACTTATTTTTCTCAAGCCCCTGGAAATTATTTTACTGGGGATGGAGCTTTCATTGATGAAGATGGATATTATTGGATTACAGGAAGAGTAGATGATGTTTTAAATGTGTCAGGGCATCGTATTGGTACTGCAGAAGTCGAAGGAGCCATTGGTGCTGCAACGGGAGTAGCAGAAGCTGCTGTGATTGGATATAATCATGATATTAAAGGAGAAGGTATTTATGCCTTTGTTACATTGATGACTGGCGTTGAACCATCCGATGATATTAAAACAGATATCCTAGCTACAGTTACAAAGATTATTGGTCCTCATGCAAAGCCAAGCGTTATTCAATTTTGTGAAGGATTACCTAAAACACGATCTGGTAAGATTATGAGAAGAATTTTGAAAAAAATTGCTCAAAATGAAACAGATGATCTAGGAGATATTTCTACTCTAGCAGATCCAAGTGTAATCGATAGCTTGTTACGCTAGATTATATTCTTGTAACTGTTTTGCTGTCGCCACAATTGAATCTTCAGCACTAATCGGTTCCCAATTAAGAAGATCTTTAGCTTTTGTACTATGAATATCTCTTGTCTTATTTATCAACGGTACAATAAATTTTAAATCTTTCTTGAAAATAGACATAATGCTCATCAACCATTTTGGCATCACTTTACTTGGAGCTTTATCAAACCCTGCGTCTCTAAGGATGGTTGCAACTTCATCCATCCATAATGTTTTCTCAGATACAATAATTCTTTCTCCATCAGTATTTTTATTCAGCATTGCAGTAACATGTGCCGCTGCAACATCTCTCACATCTACATATCCAATATGAACTTTTGATGTACCCGGAATACTACCATCAATCATTTGACTGATTATAGAATTTGAAGTGCCAATATCTTTAGATAGCGATGGTCCAGTAACAGCAACAGGATTAATAACAGTTAAGGTAAATGAAGGATTATCTGAAGACATAAAATCCCACGCTGCTTTTTCTGCTAAAGTTTTACTTTTTCCATATGATCGAATACCCGCCTTATTTGGATCTGACCAATCTGATTCATCAAATGATTCTTTTTCTTCAAGTGTATCTGCCATTGCAGCAAACGAAGAAGTTAATACCACTTTTTTAATATGATTATTGTTAGCAAGCTTGAGAACTCTCAATGAACCTTCAACAGCCGGTTTTACAAAAAAGTCTTCACTTTGTGGAGTTATAACAAATGGGGATGCAACATGCAAAACATAATCACATCCTTCAATAGCTTCATCCCATCCTTTGTCCTCCAATAAATCAGTTTCAAATAAAGAAAGATGTTCAGTAGAAGTATTATGAGAAGATAGTGCATTGATTACTTCATCTTTTCGATCAAATGATCTTAATGTGCCGTTGACAGCAAATCCTTTTTCGAGTAATTGTTGAACACAATGTAGTCCAATAAATCCTGTTGTGCCTGTGACTAAAACTTTTTTCATTTCTTGTTATCCTCAGTATTCCATTTTTTATATTAAATATTCAACTATGCTTGTTAAATAATCCGTAGCACTTTCTATTTGCATCAATTTATCATATATAACTAATGAATATCTGCTTTTAATGCTCAAAAAAATATATAAGATCTCGTTAAAGAACAAAAGAAATCCCACAGCTGGAATAATATACATGTTTCTGAAGAGCTTTTCTCTAATAGGTTCTTTTGCAATAGACTGTAATGAATCTAGAAATTCTGGGTTAGCAATTTGTTCATCAAACATATTAGGATAATTCTTATTACTCATTAATATACTCCTTTAATTGTTCTTTACCGCGCTTCAACCAAGACTTAATTGTATTCTCTTTAATAGAAAGTTCCACAGAGATATCTTTAATACTATGATCTAAAAAATAAAACATAACAATAGCCTTTCGATGATTGAACGGTAATTTTTCAATAGCATCTTTTAAGGTAATACTATTAATTAAGTCAAAATCTTTTACAGAGCCTTCATACTCAACATCTTGTCCTTTATGTTTTTTCTCTCGATTATATGTGGTCAATGCATTATTGTAGGTAATACGATACATCCATGTATATAAGGAAGATTTAAATGAAAACTTATCCAAGCCTTTCCAAATTTTTTGAAAAGATTCTTGGGTAGAATCTTCTGCTAACGTCTCATTTCTTAGTACAAATAGTGAGATATTGTACAGTTTTGATCCATATGTATTTATTGCTTGCATAAATATTTGATGTCTTGTTGTATAATCCAATTTATCTTATAGACCTAAGTTTTATTGAAAAAGTTGCAACTTTTTTAAATTAAGCAAGTCTAAATCATTAACGAACAAAGAAGGAGAAATGCTGTGAAACAAACAATACTTATAATAATGTTACTACTTTTTATCACTGGATGTGGATCATTCAATAAGCCACAAACAGAATTGCATATTAATAAAAATATTAGCACTGGCCAAGAATTATTAGATATTCAAGCTGCGTTAGATGCAAATATTATTACGGAAGATGAATTCAAAGCTCAGAAAGAGAGAATTTTGAGTGGAGATAAGATTTTTGAGATTGAAATTGATGAATTTGAAAATTTTGATGATAACAATCAGATTAAAGCAAAAATTCGAATGAATATTAATGGTGAAGATGTGGTATCTATTAATAATGGAGGCGAATAATGTTTGATTGGGCTTTTATTATTCCATTAGGGTCTTTTGTTATGATTTATGGATTCGTGAAGCTTGGCACAGAAGAAAAAATGCGTAGTAGGGAATTATTGAATAAAGAGATTATGATGGCTCTTGAAAAAGGTGTGGATGTTCCCTTAGCCCAAGAAAAAGATCCATTATCTTATTTTCGCAAAGGCATCATATGGACATTAATTGGATTGTTTGTTGGAGTAGCTTTTATTATTGACGGCGATGTCCAAGCAGCTGGAGTATTAGCATCAGTACCACTTGCTGTCGGGATAGGATATCTTAGTTATTATAAAGTAGCAAGCCAGCAAAACGAAAAAAAATAATATTGATAACTAGTTAAATAAAAAAAAGGTCTCAAGTTGAGGCCTTTTTTGATTTCATTAGGACTTATTAGGTCCAGGGAAAAATATATTGGTTGTTTGTTGGTAAGATTTGTATTCAGGACGTTTTTTTAAAGAGTAGTATTCTGATGGAATCGCGCCTGTATGGTACACTAATGTTGTATACATCATTCTTGAGGTAAATAGTAGTCCTAATCCTAGTAATATCCATATAGTCATTGATTCTGTATTATATAAGAGAATCCAAGATGGAATTGATGCAATGATTAATCCATTCCAAACCATCCATTCAGCAAAATAGTTAGGATGCCTGGTATATTTCCATAATCCAACATTACAGACTTTATTTTTTTCACCCAATACTTTCATTCTTTTTAAAAAGGAGGTTTTTTGCATATCTGCAATTGATTCCATGACAAATGCGCCTAACCAAACAACAACACCCACTATTTCAAGTATTGAAATCGTTGCATTGGTATTGGTTGCAATGATAAAAGCGGGCATAGCTAAGAAAGAAGCATTGGCTAAGCCTTGTAGAATCCCTTCAATTTGCATGGCAAGCATGGTATTATTTTTACCTGCTTTTTTCCAACGTTTTTTCTGATATTCATAGCGAGGAAATTCTGTATTGAGCATCCCCAGTCTCCACATTTTTAGTGAACCCATTCCCATACGACTGCCAATTAAAATATAAAGGATACTAATTGTAGCTATACGAGAACTATCACCTTCGCCATACAGCCAAGTAATGATTCCAATAAGAGCGACGCCCCATGGCCAGCCAATATCAACATAGGACATACGTCCAGTACGCCATGTTGGTAAACACACTACAAATGCAAATAATAGTAGTTGTAGAGCACCATTAGTAAAACTAATTGAGCTTAGATTTTCTGTATAGAGTAACAGTCCCCATCCTAGAATAAATGGGACTAAAGGAGAAAAATATTTCATTCAGATGAGCTGTATTTATTAGAGTCCAAATCCACCACCGTGGCACATTAAAATCTGTCCTGTGACATAGTTAGATTCAGGAATACAGAACATATAAATAGCACCAGCAGCTTCTTCAGGAGTTCCAGGTCGTCCAAGTGGAATCATAGTTTTTGCTGATTGAAATACAGCCGAATTGACTCCCACTTTGATTTTATTTCCTTCAATATCAATGGTTGATTCTGCTTTTTCAGCATCTGCATCAGTTAGTCGTGTTTTAATAAGACCAAATCCTACTGCATTCACATTCACATTATAACGACCCCATTCTTTTGCCATCGTTTTTGCCATTCCTACTACCCCAGCTTTTGCTGTTGCATAGTTGACTTGTCCAGCATTTCCATTCATTCCTGAAGTGGATGAGATATTGATCACTTTTCTAAAGTTTGTAATCCCTTTTTCTTTATCTTCAAGAAATAGTCGTTTGATATGTGGTTGAGCGGCTCTTAAAATTCGGAAAGGAGCTGTAAGATGACAATCTAAAATTGCTTGCCACTGATCATCCCCCATTTTTTGGATTACATTATCCCAAGTATAGCCTGCATTGTTCACAATAATATCTAATCCGCCAAATGTATCTAGTGCAGTATTGATAAACTTTTCAGCAAAATCATCCTCGGTAACACTACCAACGCACACCACAGCTTTTCCACCCATTGCAATAATATCTTCTACTGTTTGATGTGCTGGATCAGCATCGAGATCGTTGACGACGATGTGTGCACCATCTTTTGCTAGCATCAGTGCTAATTCACGACCGATACCACGGCCTGAACCTGTAATTAATGCCACTTTTCCTTCTAATTTATTTCCCATATTAAAATCCTAACGATTTCCCAATGATCTCTTTCATGATCTCAGTGGTACCACCATAAATTGTTTGTACTCGTGAATTTACATAAGCTTTAGCGATTGGATATTCTAAGATATATCCATATCCACCATGCAGCTGTAAGCATTGATCTACAACCTTCAACTCTAATTCTGTTATCCACCATTTGGCCATTGCTGCCTTTTCTGGAGTAAGTTTTTTGTCATTTAGTTCAAAAACACATTGGTCATAAAATGTACGTGCAATTTCTGCCTCAGTTGTCATTTCAGCTAATTTAAATTTTGAGTTTTGAAAGCTACCAATTTTTTGTCCAAACGCTTTACGTTCATGACAATATTTAATAGTCAGTTCAAGTACAAATTCAATAACTGCAACTGATCCAGCTGCAATAGATAGTCGTTCTTTAGGAAGACTTTCCATCATGTAGTAAAATCCTTTGCCTTCTTCACCCAATAGATTGTCTTTAGGCACTTTCACATCTTTAAAGAACATTTCAGCAGTATCTTGGGCTATCTGACCCATTTTATGTAGTTTATTTCCACGCTCAAATCCTTCCATACCACGTTCTAGAATAATTAAACTAATACCATGTGCACCATTTTTTGAATCTGTCTTGCATGCAACGATTACTAAATCACTCAATAGTCCATTTGTTATAAATGTTTTACTTCCGTTAACTAAGTAATGGTCACCCATATCTTTTGCAGTCGTTTTAATCGCTGCTAAATCACTACCTCCACCTGGTTCTGTCATGGCTAATGCACCAATAGTTTCTCCACTACAAATTTTTGGAAGCCAACGTTTTTTCTGCTCTTCATTACAGTGTCTTATAAGATAAGGAACAACTAAATCATTTTGTACAGAGTGTCCAAAGCCAGGATTTTCTGCCCTTACACTTTCTTCGATTAAAATTGTATTATATCGAAAGTCATCAATTCCCATTCCACCGTATTCTTCGGGAACATCTATTCCAAAAAAATTATTTGCTCCAGCTTTCAGCCAGACTTCACGTGATACCATTCCATCTTTTTCCCACTGTGCATTGTTTGGTTTGCATTCACGATCCATAAATGTGCGGACTGCGTCTTGAAATATCATTTGTTCTTCTGTTAAATTTTCTTTTTTCATGTTTAATTTCCCTATTATTTGATGCTGTATTTTACATATTTTTTTATAATTATACCTTTAGAACTTTTCAAGGTTTTAATATGAAAAATATTCAGCACAATTGACTTTAGAGTATGTAAAGTTTATTTTACCCATTTATAAAATTAATACAAGGCGAAAAAATGACTACTAATAAAATTTTATCTATCACATGTATTTTTGCAATTGCGAGCACCTTAGGCCTAGCTTACTACTGGGATGATTTTCTTGGAGGTTTAAGTGTCGATGTATCAATGGATAGAGAGCTAGCTTTAGAAGAAGGAAAAGCTGCTACTAAAGATTTTGAAATACTAGGCGATGATCTTGATCAAGCTGTAGTATACGGTTTTAGTTCTAGCTTACGTGATTATGTAGAATTAAAACAAGGTGGTCGAGAAAAATTTCAATCGATTATTGATAGTAATATTTTTTCACCATACAACTGGGTTGTAAGGACATTTAAAGAAGGTCAAGTAGCTGAAGCAAGTTTTATGTTCAAGCCTGACGGTTCTTCTAATGGATATCGTGTTAAAATTCCAGAAGACCATGATTCAGATAGCTTATCTGAAGAAGACGCCCTCAGTTTAGCAACTCTAAAAATTAATGATCATTGGTCTGGAAATTTTGCAGACTATTCATTAATAGAATCTTCTTTTGAGGAAATGCCAAATGGTAGAGTAGATCATGCTTTTGTATTTGAGCATAAACTTCAAGATATTGGAGATGCAAAGTATAGATTAGATGTTGATATTTCAGGATCGATGGTAAGCTCTGTATTGCCTAGTGCGTTTATTCCAGAATCATTCAATCGTGAATTTGCTAATATAAGATCAGATAACGATACCATTGCGATGTTTGCAAACTTTGCATTCCTAGGTATTTATATGTTAATAATAGGCGTAGGATCTATAGTTATTTTTTATCGTACCGGGTGGTTAAGATGGAAGTCATCATTATTAGCGGCAGCGTTTATTGCTACCACTAGCACATTAGTGCAATTAAATTTTTATCCCACTATATGGATGGCTTATGATACCGCTACTAGTAAGTCACAATTCATGCTAGAAGGATTGTTAGCTATGCTAGCAAATGGCGTAGTGAACTTCTTACTTTTTGGTGCAACTTTTGTTATTGCAGAGTCGCTTACAAGAAGAGCATTTCCAGAGCATATTCAATTATGGAAAACATGGACAATGAATGTTGCTAATTCGAAGCGTGTATTAAATGATACGATTTTTGCTTATTTAATCGTTCCAATTAAGCTAGCTATTGTTGGTGGATTTTATATTCTTATGGAAAAATATTTTGGTTTTTGGTCTCCAGCAAGTAGTATGGCGGACCCAAATTATCTTGCATCTGTTTTCCCGTGGTATACAGGGATTGCTATTTCACTGCAAGCAGGATTTTGGGAAGAAATGCTCTTTCGTGCTGTGCCAATTGGAGCAGGAGTATTAATTGGACAAAGATATAATATGCGCTTTACTGGTCTTGTTATTGCAATGATATTGCAAGCATTAATTTTTGGAGCAGGACATGCTAATTACCCTGCACAACCTTCTTATGCTAGAGTGGTAGAATTATTCCTACCATCTATTATTGTGTATGGAATGTTATATTTGAAGTTAGGAGTTATATTTGGTGCGATTACACACTACCTATATGATGTTTTATTATTTTCATTACCTATATGGTATTCAAGTGGTTATGTCGTTGATAAGTTTATGACAGTACTTTGTGCAGCTATCCCATTGCTTGTCATCTTGTATTTTAGAATGAAAGCAAATGGATGGACTGAATTAGATAATACGGCGCTAAATAAAGGGTTTGAACCGACACCGCCTGAAATATCGAAGCATAAAGAAGAATCTAAAGCTATCATACGAGATGGATCTCCATTAAATAAAAAAATCTTATTAGGATCTATAGTATTTATTGTAATAGGAATGGCATCATTCAAGTTTAGTGGTTCTGACGTGTCTATAGATTCACCAAGCATAGATCGTGAGCAAGCTATTAGTATTGCAGAAGAGTTTCTCAGTACAAAGAATATTGATTTAGCTGAAGGCTATGAAGGTTATGCAATGGTTGCTACTGGCTATCCTGGTTCAGGTTTCATATGGGAAGAACTAGGATCTGATACCTTCGGTGATCTTTTAGGATCTTACGTACTAGGCCCAAGATGGAAAGTACGATTTGCTAAATTTGATGGCGAAGTAGAAACAAGAGCAAGAGAAGTAATTGTTTCAGTAGACTTTGAAGGAAATCCTATTCGTTTTTATAACAAATTTCCTGAAAATGAAGCAGGAGATATTTTAAGTCAATCAGATGCTAAAATAATAGCAGACCAAGCTTTGAGTGATCACTTTAACTTAAACCAAAGTATGGTAAGCTTAGTTAGTGCGGTTGAGTCTCAAAAACCTGAACGATTAGACTGGATATTTACTTATAAAGAAGATAAAAATGTAAGCTATGAAGGCTCTCAATTACAAAGCGTGATCACCATATCAGGTAATCAGCTTGCTGGATTTTCACAATCTATTTATATCCCCGAAGAATGGTCAAGAATGAAGCGAGACAGAGAAGGATTCTCTGGAATGCTTGCAATGTTATTTTCTATTCCTGGTGTATTATTTATCAGCGGATTATTGTTAATACGTTCCTTTAAGATGTTGATGGATAGTAAGCTCAATTTGAGAAAAGGAGCATTCTTTGGAGCAATAATTTTTGTTAGTGGCATTATTGGATTCTTTAATGATTCCTCATTCTTTATGACATTACCTACAGATCAACCAATAGGAAATTTAATGACAACGATGTATATATCTGCGATGATAGGATTTTTAGTCGTATCACTAGTTCAAGTCCTATTTTTTGGCGGTTTAGGCACTATGCTAAAACCAACTTTAAATCGTAGTTCAATTTCTGATTCTCTGGTAGGTGGGTTTATTGCTGCATTATTAGCAACAACAGTTGCAATGATTGCAGGATCATTTCAATTAGATCTTAACCCCAATTTTCCAAGAATAACTCTCGCAGGATCATATTATCCTATAATAAATACATTTAATATCTATGGAGGATTTACTGTGATAGCATTTAGTTTATTCTTTGCTAAAACCCTATTCGAGTTCACTGATGGATATGCTAGTACGGTAAAGTCTAATATCTATGGAGTGTTGTTAGTTATGTTTGTCGCTGGTGGTACTATTGAAATGCAGTATAATATTGGACCATCATTGATGGCGATAACATTATATTCTATTTTACTATTTATGGTGTATAAATTTATTATTAGAAATAATTATATGTTGATACCATTCATGGTATTGTTTGAAAAAATTATTAGGACTTTCTCAAATAATGAATTAGGTGCGTTTAACTCCTATCCCAATGAAGCGCTATTCATGATAGTATCTTATTTACTGGCAATAGTGGTATGGGTGCAATTAACAAAGTTCTTCTTTGATACTGACCAATAGTTTAAGTTGATATATAATGAGTAAGAAAATACTATTTTTCTTTGCAGCAACAGGGTTGCTAGTAGTAAACAATCTTTTTCTCTACTGGCAGTTTTTTGAATTTGATTTTGCTATTTTTCTATCTAATACGATAGGCGTAGCGTTATTTATTGAGGCATTCATGCTCATGCTACTGCTTGCCTATTATTTCAAGCATCATCCTATCGGTAAGTATAAATGGTATTGGTTAATTATCTTGTCTTTACTGGGCAGTTTGTTGTTCGCACTCCCTTTTTATTACTGGCTTAACACAAAGGATAAAAATTAGTACATTCCGTTTATGTCTTTTAAAAATAAAACTGTAATTATTACTGGAGCCTCGTCTGGAATTGGAGAGGAAACTGCCAAAGCATTTTTGTCATCTGGCGCAAAAGTGATATTGGTATCTAGAAGTAAAGAAAAGATGGAAGCATCCTTCCAATCTTATGATAAGAGTCAATGCGTAATATACCCTTTTGACTTATCTCAATTAGATAAAATTGATTCATTTGTAAGCACAATTATTAAAAATGAAGGTCCTATTGATATTCTGTTTAATAATGCTGGTATTGGATCAGAGAGCTTATTTGAAGATATAGATTTAAGCGTATTCCACGAAGTAATGCAAGTAGATTATTTTTCAGTCGTCTACTTTACAAAATCTATTTTAAGACATATGGTAGATAATGGAGGAGGTCAAATTGCTACAAATACTAGTGTAGCGGGATTAATCACTTCGAGGAAAAGAACTGTATATTCATCTGCAAAATTTGCATTACACGGATTCCTTGATTCTCTTAGACTTGAAGTAGAGAAGCATAATGTAGACATAACCATTATTGCACCTGGTAAGGTGATTACAAACTTTGGAAAAAACAAATTAGATTCTCAGGGTAATCCGTTTGGTAAAAACTCCTTAATGCCCTTTGGATTATCATCAAAAAAGGCTGCAAAAATTATTCTGAAAGCTATTAAGAATAAAAAAAGACAAGTCATA
>ENA-OSJC01000854-OSJC01000854.1-marine-metagenome-genome-assembly--contig:-NODE-854-length-27659-cov-32.694040_pt1 | contig 27659 bp, 23 predicted proteins | sample MGYA00237885_ERZ534234 | MGnify/ENA primary metagenome ERZ534234 (study PRJEB26413, sample SAMN06343907) | marine metagenome | isolation source: coastal waters | place: Atlantic Ocean: West Antarctic... | reverse complement strand
ATTTGATCTATCATTTGATCGATTATTAGATTTGTAAGAATTATTTTTTTTGAAAGTTTTATTAGATTTTGTTTTAGTCTCTGAAGGACTATTGATAGAATTATTATTATTATTATTTACGTTGTTGTTATTCCAAGGTCTTTTAACAGTAGATCTGGAATTATTATTAAAGCTATTCTGTTGTATATTTTGAAATGATTTATTGTTAAGGGTGTTGTATTTGACTCCTGTTTTACTCGAGCCTGAGACTAAAGATCCTCTTGGTCCAAAAGAAGAATTGCTATTTTCACCGTATTGATTATTGGTGTAATTATTATACCCATAGTAGTTGTTATACATGCCGTGATGCCCATTATAACCGTAGTGATTATAGTATGAGTTATATCCAAAAGGAGAATATGAGTAATATGGGCTAAATCCATTATGTCCAAAATAAATACTTGATCCATAATAAAAAGGGTCTTGATTATACCAGTAATAATCTGTATAAATTCCAGAGTAAAACCCTGTAGAATACATCATTGGCGAATGAAATCTCCTTATTCTTGAAGAATAACTGAAATCATAATAATTATTTGCTTCAAATCTATTATCTTCATAATAAGTAATTGTGTCTTCATTATTTTCAGTATTTAGATTATATGCTTCCTCTAAAGTCGCAATTGAACTAAACTCATTGCTTGATAAATAATTAGGGTCAGAAAAAAAACTCTGGTTAGTTGAGATGCATGAGGTGAAGGAAATCACAACTATTAATATTAAATAATTTTTCATGATGATATTGTTTATTAGACAGCTTTACTATATTAAAAGTTTAATTAGATTTGTAGGTGCTTAATTATTAAACGTATTTAATATTACAAAATTACATTATTTAAGATAAAATGTCAAAAAAAATAACACCTAGAGAAAAAGATTATTCAATATGGTATAATGATATTGTTCAACATGCTGATTTAGCAGAAAATTCCGGAGTGAGGGGATGCATGGTAATTAAGCCTTATGGCTATGCAATATGGGAGAAAATGCAAGCAGAACTTGATAAGAAATTTAAAGAGACTGGACACCTTAATGCTTATTTCCCTCTATTTATACCTAAATCATATTTTAGTAAAGAAGCAAGTCATGTTGATGGGTTTGCTAAAGAATGTGCTGTTGTTACTCATTATAGATTAAAAACATCTGAAGATGGTAAAGAAATAGTTGTTGATGAGACTGCTAAATTAGAAGAGGAGTTAATTGTTCGCCCTACTTCGGAAACAATAATTTGGGATACTTACAGGAAATGGGTGCAATCATATAGAGATTTGCCATTACTTATAAATCAATGGGCAAATGTTGTAAGGTGGGAAATGAGAACAAGACTGTTTTTAAGAACAACAGAGTTTTTATGGCAAGAAGGACACACTGCTCATGCTACAAAAGAAGAGGCAATTATTGAAACAGAAAAGATGATTAATGTTTACGCTGATTTTTCACAGGATTTTATGGCAATGCCGGTTGTTATTGGATTAAAGTCAGAAAATGAAAGATTTGCAGGTGCACTTGAGACTTATTGCATAGAGGCACTTATGCAAGATGGTAAAGCACTTCAAGCTGGAACATCGCATTTTTTAGGTCAGAATTTTGCAAAAGCCTTTGACGTTAAGTATGCTAATAAAGAAGGGAAAAAAGAATATGTTTGGGCAACTTCTTGGGGGGTTTCTACGAGATTGATGGGGGCTTTAGTTATGACGCATTCTGATGATAAAGGTTTAGTTCTTCCTCCAAAACTTGCTCCATATCAAGTTGTTATTGTTCCTATTTATAAAGGAGCTGAGCAATTAGAGGAAATTACAATATCTGTTTTAAAAGTTAAGTCTGACCTTGAAAAAAGAGGAATTTCAGTTAAATTTGATAATAGAGATACTCATAAGCCAGGATGGAAGTTTGCTGAATATGAATTAAAAGGAGTTCCTGTAAGATTAGCTATAGGAATGAGAGATTTAGAAAATGGAACTATAGAGGTGGCAAGAAGAGACACTCTTGAAAAGGAAACTTTGCAAATCATAGATATTGATTTGAAGATAGATAGCTTATTAATAAATATTCAAGAAAATTTATTTAATAAAGCAAGTAATTTTCGTGATGCTAACACATTTAAGGCTAGTTCTTATGATGAATTTAAAAAATTAATTAAAAAGGGAGGATTTGTTTATGCGCATTGGGATGGGACAAGTGAGTCAGAATTAAAAATTAAAAACGATACTAAAGCAACTATAAGATGTATTCCTCAAATTAATACTGATGAAGAAGGAACTTGTATTATTAGTGGAAAACTATCTAAGCAAAGAGTGTTATTTGCTAAATCATATTAAATAATTATGAGTAAAAGTAATAAAATAGTAGAATTATTAAAAGAAAAGTCTGCAACTAAGCAATTGATTTATAGAAATACAAAAGAAGTTTTTGAAAATTTAGTTATTTCGTTAAAGGCAAAAGAAAAATCTTTATCTAAGTTATTAAAAAAAGAAGAAAATGCTGTTAAATTAGAGTTTAAATCAAATGGAATATTTGATGTGCAGCTTAAATTTGCTGGAGACACACTTCTTTTTCATATGCACTCTAATGTTTTTGATTTCCCTCCAGATCATAATATTTTTAAGTCTAAATATGTAAAGAAAGATAATTCAAGAAGTTTCTGTGGCGTTATTAATATTTATAATTTTCTTTCAGATTCATTAAAATATAATCGCTTAAATGATGAGGGAGTATTAATTGGTAGAGTTTTTATTAATAAAGAAAAAAAATTCTTTGTTGAGGGAGACGAAGATTTAGGGTCTTTATTTAAAGATTTCTCTAAAAAAGAAATTAATGCTGAATCTATAGATGAGATTATAAATACATGTATGATTTTTACTTTAAATTTTGATTTATGTTCTCCTAATTTTAATGATGTGAGATTAGTTTCTGTTCATAATTTGTTAGCAATGAGTATGAATCAAAAAATCAAAACTTCTAAAAGACTAGGATATAAGTTGTCGCATGAAAATTAATTTTTTCAGATGGAAATTTGAACTACATAATAATTTATAAGATAATTCTTAGTTGTTAAAACCAAAATGGTTTTAGAAAAAATATGAATATTTATAGACTAATCTTAGCGACAATTTTGTATTAATTTATTTTATCATAATTATTAATTATTAAATATTTGCTAGGTTTTAAAAAAAGTATAAATTTGCAGCCTCGATTTGAGAATCATTATGGCCCGGTCGTCTAGTGGTTAGGACGCCAGGTTTTCATCCTGGTAACCGGGGTTCGATTCCCCGTCGGGCTACAAAAAAACAAAAATATGGCAAATCATAAATCAGCATTAAAAAGAATAAGACAGTCTGAAACACGTAGACTTCTTAATAAATATAAACATAAAACAGCTCGTAATTCTGTAAGAGAGCTGCGCGCATTAACAGATAAGAAGGCAGCAGGTACTATGTTGCCTAAAGTTGTCTCAATGCTTGATAAATTAACTAAAGTTAATATTATTCATAGAAATAAGGCATCTAATCTCAAGACAAGTCTTACCAAGCATGTTAACGCATTAGCTTAAATCTTTATCCCTTTACAAAATAATTTGAAAAGGCTTATCATTTTGATAAGCCTTTTTTTGGTTAAAAATTTAACTTTACAAAAAATAATTTATAATTTTCAATGAAAATAACGCATGTTTTTTTTGATTTGGACAGAACACTTTGGGACTTTGATCTTAACTCATACAACACCTTATTAGATATTTTTCATGATTTTTCTCTAAAAGATAAAGGAATTAAAGATCCTGTTTTTTTTATTGAACAGTATATCAAGATAAACGAATCTCTTTGGGGTCTTTACAGGGATGATTTAATAACTAAAGAAGACTTAAGATCTAGGAGGTTTTATCAAACATTACAGGAATATTCAATTCAAGATCTTCAATTAGCAAAAGATATTGGTGATGCATATGTTAAAAATTCTCCATTACAAACAGTATTGTTTCCTCATACAATAGAAATTTTAACTTATCTTAAAAAAAAATACTCTCTGAGTATTATTACTAATGGGTTTGAAGAAGTTCAGCATATTAAATTAAAGGCATCTGCTATTGATCATTTTTTCGACCATGTTGTAACATCTGAAGCGGTTGATGTTAAAAAACCAAATCCTATTATATTTCAATATGCTCTGGATAAAGCAAAAGTCAGTGCCAAAAGTAGTATAATGATTGGTGATGACTTGCCTGTCGATATTCTTGGAGCAAAATCAATGGGTATGTCTCATGTGTTTTTTAACCCCAAAAAGAATAGTCATTCTCAAAAAATAGATTTTGAGATTTCATGTCTTAGTGATTTGAAAAATATTTTATAGAAATTATTTAATAATTTCCGTTAGTGGATTTCCAGAACATCCGTTGGGAAATGAAATGCCTAGTATAGAGCTTACGGTTGGCGCAATATCTTTTATATTAACTCTGTTGTATGTTTTTCCTTGTTCAACCTCCCCACCCCAAAATATTAAAGGGACATGCGTATCATAATTATGTGAAGACCCATGAGTTGTACCGCCCTTCTCGTAACTTTTACTAATCCACCCGGGCTGAAGAGCTACTATTACATCTCCGGATCTTTTTTGATTAAAACCTCTTTGTATTTTAGCATGTTGAGAGTTATTATATTCATAATTGTGCATTTGATATGCTGTATATGAATTTTTCACCCAACTATATTTAAGTAGAAATTTAGCGCAAATTTCTTGAATTTCTCTTATTTCAATATCTAAATTTTCTGCTATTAAATCATGATTTAAAAATACTTGATTGTTCGAATAACTTAAAATATAATTATTTTCATCAGTAATCTGTGCTGGCCAATTGAAGTAATCTTTCAAATAAAGATTTAATTCATTTTTCATTTGTAAACTTGAGAAATAACCTGATGGTATTTTATTTTCTTGTAGTTTATGAGGCTCAGATACTACACCATGATCTGCTGTTAAAAAAACTAAAGTATTTTCAAAGCCTATGTGCTCCTCAACATATTTAAGAATTCTTGAAATTTCTTGATCAAGCTTTACATAAGTATCTAAGATTTCGAATGAATGAGGTCCATATTGATGTCCAATATAATCTGTAGATGAAAAACTAATTGATAGAAAATCAGTTGATTTTTGTTGTCCTAATTTTTCATTTTTAAGAATTTCCAAGGAAAGGTCTGCAAGAATTGTATTTCCTTGAGGGGTGCTTTTAATAATGCCGGCTCCATTAGCGTCAAATAATGAGTCTAAGTTATGTTTAAAGTGGTTTTTAAGACTCCATTCTCCTTTTAGGTAACTTGAGGCTGAGGTGTTGTTTTGATGCGTTATAAGCCATTGTGGTAGTTGATTCATATAAAAGCTACTTGTGATCCATTGACCATTTTTATCCATCCAATATGCAGCGTCAGCAGAATGGCCTGCTGAGAGAATTGCTCCTCTATCTTTTAATGATATTCCAATTACCTTAGATTCTGGGTTGAATAACTGAATTTCGTCTCCAATAGTTGTTGTTAGCATATGATGAGGAGACATTTTTCCATCTGATGATTCTATATCTTCAATATTCTCATTACAATTACATACGGTATGCATATCACCATTACCTGCACAGTAAACTGATTTTTTTTTGTTTTTATCATACCAGTTATTAGCAATAATTCCATGAGAAGATGGAGTTGTTCCTGTAAATATACTTGCATGACCAGGGCCTGTATATGTTGGTACATAACTAAAGTGAGTATTTCTGAAAAAATAACCATCATTTACAAGTTTTTTAAATCCATTTTTTTCAAATTTTTCCCAAAAACGGTCTACATAATCATATCTCATTTGATCTACCACAATACCAATTACTAATTTTGGTTTTTTTGCATTTAAATTAATAGATGTCATAAATATTAATGTAATCAAAAGAATTTTTTTCATTTTATTTTTTTTTAAATTTATAGACTATAATTGATAGTACTACCGCAACAATAACATCATAGATAGGCTTGACTTCAGGCCAGCCAAAATTCCAAAGAATAACCATTAATAACCAAAAAAACCAAATTTTATTAAACTGTTGCATTAAGTTTAATTTTAAGTGTTTTATATGAGATTATACTTACTAATATTCCCCAAAACATTCCTCCTAAAATATCAAGAGGGAAGTGAACTCCTAAATATATTCTACTAAAGCCAACAAGGCTAGCCAGAGTAAATAAGCTTATAAAAAGTTTTAGATCTTTTAATATTAAACTAATAAAGAAAGAAATTGAGAACATATTAGCTGCATGAGATGAAATAAATCCATATTGTCCACCACAATCGCCAATAAGACGAATTTCATTCAAGTTTAAAAGATGACATGGTCTAAGTCTTTGTATCATATTTTTGAATAGATGAACGCTGCCAAAGTCTGCCAAAAAAATTAACACTGCTATTGACAATAATATCCAGAAAAATTTCTTTGGATTAAAATTATAAAGTTTATATAATAGAAATAAATAAAGAGGAATAAAAATAATTTTATTACTCAACAAAATCATTATATTATCTATGCTCTCAAAGCCACTATCATTAATGAGCTTAAATAAAAATATATCTATATTAACTAATGTTTCCATTCTTTAATTTAATTTATCCCAGATAAGATCTTTTAGTTCTGTTATTCCTTTTAATGTAATTGATGATATGAAAATATGGGGAATATTTGCAGGAAGTTGCTCTGTAATTTCATCTATTAGCTCTTGATCAAGCATATCAGACTTACTAATTGCAAGTATTCTTTGTTTATCTAACAGTTCGGGATTGTATTTTTTTAACTCAAGAATTAATACTTCATATTCTTTTTTGATGTCATCAGAATCTGCAGGAATCATGAAAAGTAGTGAAGAATTTCGTTCAATATGTCTTAAAAATCTTAACCCTAATCCCTTGCCTTCCGCTGCACCTTCAATTATCCCAGGAATATCAGCCATAACAAAGGACTTATGATCTCTGTATGCTACAATACCTAGGTTTGGAACTAATGTTGTAAAGGGATAATTTGCAATTTCTGGTTTGGCAGCTGAAACTACAGAAAGTAATGTTGATTTTCCTGCATTTGGAAAACCAACTAAGCCTATGTCAGCTAATACTTTTAGTTCTAAAATAAACCAGCTTTCAGTAACATCAACACCGGGTTGAGAGTAATGTGGAGATTGGTTTGTTGAAGACTTAAAATGAGAATTCCCTCTTCCACCAATTCCTCCTTTAATTAAGATCACTTCTTCTCCTTCTTCTGTTATTTCAAAGAGAATTTCTCCTGTTTCTGCATTTTTAGCTATTGTACCTAAAGGAACCTCAATAAATCTATCCAGACCTTCTTTTCCTGATGAATGATTTCCACTTCCTGGACCTCCGTGGTCAGCAAAAATATGTTTTGTGTATTTGAGTGGTAAGAGTGTCCACATTTGCTTATTCCCTTTAATAATAATATGCCCGCCTCTTCCACCATCTCCACCATCAGGACCACCTTTAGCTGTGTTTCTATCTCTTAAAAAATGAGAGGATCCAGCTCCGCCTTTTCCTGATCGGCAAAATATTTTTACATAATCTACAAAATTAGAGTTTTTAACCTTCATTTATAATTTGTTAATCACTTGATTAATTCTATCATTAATTTCACTTATAGTTCCAAGACCACTAATTTCTTTAAGTTTATCTTGTTTGCTGTAGTATAGTTTTAATGGTGCTGTTTTATTGTTATATTCTTTAATTCTATTTGCTATTATTTCAGAGCTTTGATCGTCTGCTCTGCCAGAATCTTTACCTCTTTCCAGTAACCTTCTAATTAATTCGTTATCATCAACTTTTAAAGAAATCATCGATGAGATTGATTGCTTATTTCCATCAAGGAGCTGATCTAAAGCAATTGCCTGTTCACTTGTTCTTGGAAACCCATCAAAAATAAAGCCTTTAGATTTTATATTATTTTTAAGTCTCGATTCAATCATACCTATAACGACATTGTCTGGAACAAGCATTCCGCTATCCATAAGTTCTTTTGCTTTTAGTCCCAATGAAGTCTTTTCACTAATTTCATTTCTTAAAAGATCTCCGGTTGAAAGATGCACGAGATTAAATTCTTTTATTAGCATTTCTGACTGAGTTCCTTTTCCTGCTCCTGGAGGTCCAAATAATACAATATTTAACATTTCTTATTCTTTTAATTTATAAATACAAGGAAGATTTCTACCTAGCTCATCATAGTCTAAGCCATATCCGACAACAAAATCATTTTCAATTTTTTTCCCTATAAAATCAATTGCAAAACTCTTTTTATATGCCTTTGGTTTAAATAATAATGTAGCAATACTTAAACTTGCTACTTCTTCTTTATCTATTAAAGCAATCAATTTTTCAAGGGTTATCCCACTATCAATTATATCTTCTACAATGATAATATTTCTATTTTTAATTGATTGATTTATTCCAATTAACTCATTTACCTTACCTGTTGATTCTGTACCTTCATAAGAGGCTAATTTTATAAATGAAACTTCTAAATTTTTAAGTTTAATTTTTCTTATTAAGTCTGCCGCAAATAAGAAGGCCCCATTTATAACAACTAAAAAAACTGGATCTATAATATTACTTTTATTAATCTTCTCAGATATTTTTTTTATTATATCTTCTAACTCTTTATCATCAATAAAAATTTCAAATACTTTATCATGTATCTTGATAGAAGAACTTTTTTCTAATTTTAGCTTAGCCATTTTTTTCTCATATTAGATTGTTTATTATTTATTTCTTCAGATTTTTTAAATTCAAATAATTTATAGAATTTTTTAGTTGTAACAAGATTTGTTGTAAATGTTTTAAATTTATTCTTAAATGTTAATTCAATTTTATTTTTATAGCCTTTAAGACTTTCATTAGTAGAAATAGTGATTTCTTTATTGTTAATTTTTAATAATTCATCTTCTACAGCTACCCCAGCTAAATCAATAATTGATCCGGGTTCAATAAATCGAACGATATATTTATCATTTACCTTTTGAGTTATAAAACCAAATAATTTAGCGGTAAGGTTTATATTTTCTTTTTCAATTAATTTCACTCCTACATATTCAAGATTTTCTTTTAATGACGGAATATAATCCTTACTACCATAAAGATGATTCTTGAAAATAGTGTTTATTTTTTCACCACCAAATTTAACGCATAAGTCTTTAAAGTTTTTTTCAGAGTATCCAATATTTTTTAGACCATAATTAACAAATAATTCTTTCATAACATTATGAAGACTATGTTTTCCTTTTGAGAAGTTTATAATTATTAAATCAATCATTAGCATGCAAAGAGCTGCGTCAGCATAAATGGAAACTTTTCTATTTGGTATTCCTAATTTATAACCATCAAGCCAGCTGTCAAATCCGCTATCTGCTACAGATAAATTAAATCTGCCCCCATAAGTGAGGTGTCTTTCTAAGTTCTTATTTTGTGTAGCTATAAAATCATTCCAATTAAATACTTTGGAGTTGATTAGCATAAGATCTCCCATATAAGTAGTGACTCCTTCTGCAACATAACCTGTTCTAAAGTAGTTTTCTTTACTGTAGTCATAAGGAAGCATCTCTTTAGGCCTTATTGATTTAATATTCCAAGTATGATATAGCTCATGTGAGCTTACACCTAGTAAGTCATTGTAATGCTTTGTATCTATATCAGATTCAGGTCCCAGTAAAATCACAGTATTTGTTGTGTGTTCTACACCATGATAACTTCGGTAAGGGGTGATCTGAAAAAAGAAATAGTATTCCTTTACAGGAAAACTGCCAAAATGATTTATTTGAGAAATTATGAATGCTAGAAAATCTTTTTTTAGCTTTTTCCAGTTCGGTTTTTTTAGCCCTTGAAACACAATTTTAAAATTAATTCCAGAGACATTTATGTTCTCCATAACAATTGATGGAGAGCAAATTATGGGGTTTTCAGCAAGAGCATCAAATCCTTTAATATCAATTCGATTATCATTACTTTTAATAGCACTAGCTATTTTATAATGCTTTGGAATATCAAAATTTAATTGATATTCTTCATTCATTCTAGAGGGAATATAAAAGAAACAGTGAACTGGGTTAATATAAAGCTGAAACTCATCGAGGTAGCAAGCTCCAGCGTCAAGCTGATTAGAGTAGTAATTGTATTTAATCACTACTTGATCTATGTTTTTTGTATCAACTTCCCAAAGATCTTTTGTTAGTTTTTGAAAATTTAGAGTTTTCCCATTTTCATCATATGCCTGCCAAAACTGAATGTTTTGTGAAAAATTAGCTAATTCATATCTTCCTGGTCTCCAAGCAGCAAGTTGAAAAAGTAATTTATTTTGATTCTTTGTTTCAGTAGAAAGTTCAAAATCAACAAAATGTTGATGAGGAAATTTATATGAGATTTTATACTTAATCATACATATTTTATTAGTGAGCAAAAATACAAATTTTAAGAATGAATTAGAGATATTTTAGCTAATATTGCAAAGTAATAATTAACTAAAAAAAGAAAAAAATGAACTTTGATGTTATTGTTTTAGGTAGTGGTCCTGGTGGTTATGTTACTGCAATTCGTGCCTCACAATTAGGGCTTAAAACTGCAATTATAGAAAAAGAAAGTCTTGGTGGTGTTTGTTTAAACTGGGGTTGTATCCCAACAAAAGCGCTTCTTAAAAGTGCTCAAGTTTTTGAGTATATCAATCATGCTGAAGATTTTGGTATTTCTGTTTCTAATGCAAAGGCTGATTTTTCAAAAGTAATTAAAAGAAGTAGAGATGTTGCTGATGGCATGAGTAAAGGAATTGAATACCTAACAAAGAAAAATAATGTTGAAGTTATTTATGGTTTTGGTAAGTTAAAGAAAGAAGGGGTTGTTTCTGTTACCAATGATGGCATAACAAAAGAATATTCAGCTAAAAATATAATTATTGCTACTGGGGCTCGCTCGCGAATTTTGCCGAATTTGCCTCAGGATGGTAAAAATGTAATAGGCTATCGAGAAGCGATGACCTTAAAAGAAATGCCTAAGAAAATGGTCGTTGTAGGCTCTGGAGCTATTGGAGTTGAGTTTGCTTATTTTTATAATACAATGGGTGTTGACGTTACAGTTGTTGAATATATGCCAAATATAGTTCCTGTTGAGGATCTAGATATATCAAAACAACTCCAGCGATCGTTTAAAAAATCAGGAATTAAGGTAATGACAAATTCTTCTGTAGAGAAGGTTAATATTACAAGTGATGGATGTGAGGTTGTAATTAAAACTAAAAAAGGAGAGGAGAGGATTAGTACTGATATTGTGCTTTCTGCTGTTGGAATAACTCCAAATATTGAAAATATTGGTTTAGAGGAAGTAGGTATAAAAACTGAAAATGGAAGACTTGTTGTTGATGAATTTTATAACACAAATATTAAAGGCTATTATGCTATTGGTGATTTATTACCTACACAAGCTCTTGCGCATGTTGCATCTGCAGAAGGAATTGTTTGTGTTGAAAAGATTGCAGGTGAAAATCCAGACCCGATAGATTATGGAAATGTTCCTGGCTGTACATACTGCAGCCCTGAAATCTCATCGGTTGGAATGACAGAAGCAAAAGCTATAGAAGCTGGCTACGAGGTTAAAGTTGGTAAATTTCCATTTACTGCTTCAGGAAAGGCTTCAGCATCTGGTCATAAAGATGGTTTTGTTAAAGTTATTTTTGATGCAAAATATGGCGAATGGTTAGGATGTCACATGATAGGTTATAATGTAACTGAAATGATAGCGGAAGCAGTGGTAGCAAGAAAACTTGAGACTACTGGTCATCAAATATTAAAAACAATACACCCTCACCCAACCATGAGTGAAGCAGTTATGGAAGCTGTTGCTGATGCTTATGGCGAAGTTATTCATATTTAGACTTTAATAAATTACAATCTTTTCACTAAATGTAATTTTACTGTTACTAAATCTAATAAGATAGATTCCCGATTTAGGATTTTGTAATTTAATGTTATAGAGGTCTGATAATATTTCACCAGTTTTTATCTTTTGGTTCAAACTATTATAAATTGTATAATCAAGGTTCGTGTAATTTGATAATATTGAAAATTCTCCATTATTTGGATTTGGAAAAATCTCTAATGATTGATTTTTAATAAAGTTAGTTTCTAGTATGTTTTGACCTTTTATACTTACATTATCCATAAAGAATTGGTTTCCATAGTCATTAATACCAACAAATCTTATCATGATTGTATCTTCATTATAGCCTAATTGAGTTAGATTTATACTGTCTGTTTGCCAAGAATTACACGTAGGAGACCACTCATATGTTTGGTATGATGTTGTTTGTAAGTCTGTGCCAGATGCTCCGTAAATTGAATCCCAGCTCATCCCACAATCTGTAGAAATATCAATCCTAAATCCATCATTATATGCAGCTGAAAAACCGGAGTAAGAGTAGTCATATGTTAAATAATTAATAGCATTATTTCCTCCTCCTAATTTTATTTTATTACTAATTAAATATGCTTCATCGCCTCTCTTGTTAGTATTGTAATGATCTATATATGTTACTTTATTTGGGAAGCAATTAATACCTGTATCTACAGTTAACGCTTGCCAGGAAAATGAAGCAGAAGGACTATTCCATGCTTGAGGAGGGAAATTATTTATCTCAAAATCTTGCTTATAGTTATTTGTACTTGTAATTTTAGAAGTTGAATCTTTATAAGTGATAAAGTTATTTAAGATTTGAGTACTTGTTCCAAATGCATCAGTTACTGTCAATGAAACATCATAAGTTCCCGCTTGATTATATATAACAATTGGGTTTTCTTGAAAAGATGAACTTGGACTTCCCCCTGGAAAACTCCAGTTCCAAGATGCGCTAGACAGCCTTAGGGCTGAGTGGTCAATAAAACTAACGGTATCATTAATGCAGTTAATGGTTAATTTATCTGCAGCAATTTGTGCAGATGGGGGAGAGTTTTCAAAAAGATCTATTTCATAAGCACTTCTATTTGTTCCATTAAATAATAGCCCTTTTCTGTAATGAGGAATTAGCTGTACAGATGTTGATGGCTTAGGTAGATTGTTGTCATAAATACTCCAATCACTCATCGTATTATTTCTATAGTAAACAGCATTTCTTGTTCCCAAATATATACCACCATTACTGCCACGTTGATGTTCAATATTAGTTGGGAAAATATCGTCTAACATATTTGTTGTCAAATTGCTCCAAGTTTGACCACCATTAATTGATTTGAAAACTTTTTCACCATTATAGTTAGGATAACTTCCGTACATAGAATTTCTTGAAATCCATATTGTATTCTCATCATTACTACTTACTGTTATATCATATGTGATCCAATCATCTGAAACATTAGGGGTTATTTCCGTCCATGAAACTCCAGCGTCATCTGTTTTATATATATGTTTCTTGTCCCACCAACCAGGATAGGTTGCAACATAAATTACATCTGGATTTGACCAGGCTACTTCTATAGAGGTTATACTGGCGTCAAAATGATGTACTACTTCAAAAGAAGCACCATTATTTTTTGAAAACCATAGCGTTGTATCATTGCCAGAATACATCCAATTATAACATCTTGGATCAAATTCTAATTGAGAAGATTGTCCAATAATATATGATGAGTTTGGTTGCTTGTCTATTGCAAAAGAATTAATAGGTATTGTCCTATCACCAGAAAGAATTTTACCTCCATAATCGCTGTAAGCAATTCTTGGATTTCCAAAATTTACAAACCCCCTTACATTATCACCTCCATCAGTACAAATCCAATCATTAATATAAGTATTATTATCTTTTAATAACGTGCCATTGTGATACGTTCCTCCTAGCATTACATTTCCATCTTTAAATCCTGCTCCAAAACCCCAAAAGTCTGTTCCTGCAATGCCAAACATTTTTTTATAAATACTATCACCAAAATTTTCCGAATAAAATATTCCCCCATCACAAGCGAACCATAAATCATTACCAAAATAATTTATATCGTGTATATCAGCATGAACGTATCCTTTTTTATGAGGCTCGCTCCATTTTGCAGGACAAGAAAATGATACCCCATCATCAAATGAAATCCAATGATTAACCCCTCCAACATGAATGATATTAGCATCTGTTGGGTTTACAGCAAGAGCTAAGTCATAATAATATTGTCCACCATCATCTAGCCCGGTAGGCTGCCAACCCATCATATTTATATTTGAACTTGATGGGACCCCTCCAGCTTGAGGACCACAACATCTAAAAGTCCAATTTTCTCCCTTATCATAACTTATGTAAATACCATATAGTCCACTCCCTCCATTAGCTAATCCAGTTGCAAGTGCTACAATTTTATTTGGATCTGCCATACTAACTGCAATTTCAGTTCTTTTCTGTTCATCTTGAGTTGTTGGGTCTGGCCATCCATTAGTGAATAAAATTAACGAATCACCTCCATTATCTGATCTATAAAATTCTGTTTTATTACTAACTTGTTTAATAAAATACATTGTGTCTGGACTGTTTGGGTGAAATTCAATTTCTTGAAAGTCTCCACTCATAATCTCAATAAAAGTATTTCCGGCATCTGTAGATTTATAAAAACCTTGATCTGATGCTATAAATAATATTTGATTGTTTTGGGGATGTAGTTTTATGTCTTTTATAAAATGAGAAAGACTTGTGAAATTATTACTTCCAGTGATATTCCAATTTATTCCAGCATCTATACTTTTATAGATGCTTCCATTTCCAGAAATATATATAATATTATCGTTCACAAAATCAATCTCAATGCTATAAACACTAGAGAGACTAATTGATGATGTAATTAGGTTCCAATTATTGCCTTTATCAGATGATCTCCATGCTCCTGCTGTTGCGGATCCAGCATATAACACATTTGGATTGCTTTTAGATTGCTCAATTGAATATAAATGAGCAGCCCCTGGAGCATAACTTCTGCTTTCAGCTTCAATATCAAAATCCCAAGGGCCAATACATTCCCATTGATTTGAACTAGAAGATTTATAAGTTTTATTTGTAGAAAGTATTTCTCTACTAAGACTACGCATCCATCTTTTATAATATTGAGTATGCTTATTTTTTAGAAACTGATTTTTTGAGTAAAATTGATCATAAGCTTTTATAATTGCTCCAGGATCATCTTTTTGATTATACATTAAATTAATCCATTCTGGTAAATCTTGTTTTTGAGAATCATAACTGTATTCAAATTGAGAAAATCCATTTAAATAAGTGAACATCAGCAGAAAAATTAATATTTTTTTCATTTTTTTAAAAAAAAAGTCGCTAGCTATAGCGACTTTAAAATTAGTGTTTTTTTTTGAATTATAGATTAAATGATTTCTTTACATCAGCTATACAATCTAGTTTCTCCCAAGTAAATGTTTCAACTTCTATTACTTTATTAGAGCCATTAATATTAAATGTAACATTTTTAACTTCAGATTTTCTTCCCATATGTCCGTATGCAGCAGTTTCAGAATATATTGGATTTTTTAGTTTTAATCGGTTGATTATAGAAGCCGGTTTAAGATTGAAACACTCCATGTTTTGAACTTTTTTAGCAATCTCACCATCTGTTCCATCTACTTTAGCAGTGCCATAGGTGTCAATAAATATTCCCATAGGTTCAGCTACTCCAATTGCATAAGAAACTTGTACTAATATTCTCTCAGCAACTCCAGCAGCTACTAGGTTCTTAGCAATATGTCTTGTCGCATATGCAGCTGACCTATCTACTTTAGATGGATCCTTACCTGAGAAAGCACCTCCACCGTGTGCCCCTTTACCACCATAAGTATCAACAATAATTTTCCTTCCTGTTAGGCCAGTATCTCCATGAGGACCACCAATCACAAATTTTCCAGTCGGATTCACATGATACTTCTCACTGCTAAATAACGCTTGATTTTTTTTTGATAATTGGCTAACTACTCTTGGCATGAGTATTTCTTTGACATCTTTTTCAATCTTTTTTTGCATTATATCTTCATCAGCAAAGTCATCATGTTGCGTAGAGACAACAACATCTGAAATTCTTTTTGGTGAATGATCATCATTATATTCCAAGGTAACCTGTGATTTTGAATCAGGACGTAAATATTTCATTTCTAATCCGGCTCTTCTTATGTCTGCCATTTCAATTAGAATTTTATGTGATATATCTAATGCTAATGGCATTAGGTTCTCTGTTTCATTTGTTGCATACCCAAACATCATCCCTTGATCTCCTGCCCCTTGTTCTTTATTTAATCCAGCTCCTTCAACAACTCCTTGTCTAATATCAGCTGATTGCTCATGTATAGCAGAAATTACGCCACAACTATCAGCATCAAATTGATATTCAGACTTTACATATCCAATTTTTCGAATTACATCTCTAGCTATTTTTTGGACATCAACATAACTATTAGTTTTAACCTCACCACTCAGAACAGTTAATCCAGTTGTAACAAGAGTTTCACAAGCTACTTTTGAGTTAGGGTCTTGTGCTAAGAAATTATCTAGCAGTGCATCTGATATTTGATCTGCTACCTTATCCGGGTGTCCTTCTGAGACAGATTCTGAAGTAAAATAATATGACATTTTTTTAATTTTAAGTTTAAATATACTGGATGATTTGGCAGATGATACAGCTAAAGAGTATTCTTTTTAGCATTTTTTAAAGTGGTTGCAATCAGCCAAATCTTTCCACATTCAACCGCAAATTTAGAAAAATAATAATATGCTTTTGATAATAACATGTTAATTTTTTTTTTAAGTTTGCTACTAACTTATCAAGAAAGACGGAGGGACGGGCCCTTTGATGTCTTGGCAACCTAGAAATAGGTGCTAAATCCCACTCCATTTAATTTTGGAGATAGATGAGCGAAATCCAAAAAATTTCTCTGATTCTTTTTTTTTAAGTTATTTAAGATTAATAAAAATGAATATTAAAGAAATATTAATAAAAAGAATTCTTGTTTTAGATGGTGCGATGGGTACCATGATTCAAAGATTTAATCTTGAAGAAAAAGATTTTCGTGGTGAAAGATTTAAGAATCATTTGTCAGACTTAAAGGGGAATAATGATTTGCTTTCTTTAACCAGGCCAGACATTATTAAGGCGATACATAAAGAGTATTTAGATGCGGGAGCTGATATAATTGAAACTAATACTTTTAGTGGCACATCTATTGCACAAGCTGATTATAATTTATCTTCCATTATTTATGAATTAAATTATCAGTCTGCAAAAATTGCTAAAGAAACTGCAATAGAATGCTCAACAAAAGAAAAACCAAGATTTGTTGCCGGAGCTATTGGGCCTACTAATAGAACTGCTTCAATTTCTCCAGATGTAGAGAATCCTGCATTTAGACAGGTTTCATTTGATCAATTAAAAGAGGCATATACCCAACAGGTTAGTGCTTTAATTGATGGGGGAGTTGATATTATTTTAGTTGAGACTGTCTTTGATACATTAAATTGCAAGGCAGCCCTTTATGCAATTGAAGAAGTTTTTGAGGATAAAAGATTACGAATTCCAATCATGGTTTCAGGTACTATTACTGATGAAAGTGGTCGGACATTATCTGGGCAAACTGCCGAAGCTTTTCTTAATTCTATATCTCACATTCCATTATTAAGTATAGGCTTTAATTGCGCATTAGGAACTAGTGCTATGCGTCCATATGTAAAAGAGCTTTCTGATAAAGCTAAATTCTTTATTAGTGCATATCCAAATGCAGGTCTTCCAAATGAAATGGGTGAATATGATGAAAGTCCCAAGGCTATGGCAAATCAATTAGAAGATTTTATGCAAAGTCAACTTGTGAATATTATTGGTGGCTGTTGTGGTACAACTCCTGAACATATTAAGGAGTTTGCAAAAATTGCTAAAAAATATTCTCCTAGAGAAATACCTAATATTGAAAAAGCAATGAGATTGAGTGGGCTAGAAGCTGTTACAATATCCTCTGATAGTAATTTTGCCAATATTGGTGAGCGTACTAATGTAATGGGTTCCATAAAATTTAAAAGACTGATTAAAGATGAGAATTTTGAAGAGGCTTTATCAGTTGCATTAGATCAGGTTCAAGGAGGAGCTCAAGCAATTGATGTTAATATGGATGATGGAATGTTAGATGGTAAGGAGTCTATGGTTCATTTTTTAAATTTAATAGCATCAGATCCAGATATTTCAAGAGTTCCGATTGTTGTTGATTCCTCTAAATGGACAATTATTGAAGAAGGACTTAAATGTGTCCAGGGCAAAGGTATCGTGAATTCAATTTCATTAAAAGAAGGTAAAGATGTTTTTGTTAAGCAAGCAAAAATAATTTTAAAGTTTGGTGCAGCTATTGTGGTAATGGCATTTGATGAAAAAGGACAGGCGGTAACTTATAACGATAAAATAAGGATTTGTAAAAGAGCTTATGATATTTTAGTTAACGAAATAGGCTTTCCTGCTGAAGATATAATATTTGACCCAAATATATTAACAGTTGCTACTGGAATTGTTGAGCATAATAATTATGCAGTTGATTTTTTCAAAGCAACTAAATGGATTAAGGAAAATTTACCAAATGCAAAAGTTAGTGGAGGGGTAAGTAACGTTTCATTTTCTTTTAGAGGAAATAATATTGTAAGAGAAGCAATGCATTCTGCATTTTTATTTCATGCTATTAGTCATGGTCTTGATATGGGTATTGTAAATGCAGGAATGATTGAAGTTTATGAAGATATTCCAAAAAATTTATTAAAAGCTGTTGAAGATGTCTTACTAAATAAAGATGATGAAGCAACTGAAAGGTTAGTCGAGCTTGCTGAAAACATTAAAGGCGATGGCAAAAAAAGACATGAAGACCTTACATGGAGAGAAAATAATGTTGAAGAAAGACTATCTTATTCCCTTGTTAAGGGAATCGTTGCGTATATCGATCAGGATGTTGAAGAAGCTAGACTGAAATTCTCAAAACCTATAGATGTTATAGAAGGGCCACTTATGGATGGAATGGGAGTTGTGGGAGATCTTTTTGGAGCTGGTAAAATGTTTTTACCTCAAGTTGTTAAATCTGCTAGAGTTATGAAAAAAGCAGTAGCAATATTAACTCCATATATTGAAGATAGTAAAGAGAATTCAAGCTTTGCTGGTAAGATTTTATTAGCTACTGTTAAGGGGGATGTTCATGATATAGGAAAAAATATTGTAGGAGTTGTTATGGGTTGTAATAATTATGAGATTATAGATTTAGGTGTAATGGTTTCTTGTGATAAAATTATATCTAAAGCTATCGAACATGATGTTGATGTAATTGGACTTAGTGGTTTAATAACTCCGTCTTTAGATGAAATGATTTATGTTGCTAAAGAAATGCAAAGGAATAATATAAATATCCCTCTCATGATAGGTGGTGCTACAACCTCTAAAATACACACAGCTGTAAAAATTAACGAACATTATTCTAACAATACCGTTGTTCATGTTATTGATGCATCTAAGTCAGTTGGTGTTTTAAATAAATTACTTGGTAAAAAAAATAAGGAATACTTGCATCAAGTTAATAATGAATATGAGGCTATAAAGGAGAAATATTTAAAAAGAAAATCAGAAAAAAAGTATCTAACTTTAGCTCAGGCAAGAAAAAATTCTTTAAAAACAGATTGGGAGAATCATGATATTACAAAACCTCATTTGATGGGGGTAAAGGTCTTTGATTCAATAAAGTTAGAAGAAATCAGAGATTATATTGATTGGACCCCATTTTTTTATACATGGGAAATGAGACAAAAATATCCTGAAATATTTGAGGATAAAAACTTTGGGAAACAAGCCCTTCAATTATTTGAAGATGCTAATCTATTATTAGATCAAGTAATTAAAGAAGACTGGGTTTTTGCAAAGTCAGTTATAGGTGTTTGGCCTGCAAACTCTTGCGGAGATGATATTTTAGTCTACGAAAATGATAAAGTAATAGAAACAATTTGTTGTTTAAGACAACAAAATAAAAAGTATGGTAGTAACATGTCTTTATCAGATTATATCGCGCCTAAATCATCTAATAGAGAGGATTATATTGGTGCTTTTGTATGTACAGCAGGTCTTGGTATTGAAAAAAAATTAAAAGAATTTGAAAAGGATTTCGATGACTATAATATTATAATGCTTAAAGCTTTAGCGGATCGTTTAGCTGAAGCGTTAACTGAGTTTATGCATGAGAAATTAAGAAAAGAAATTTGGGGTTATTCACTAAAAGAAAAGTTGTCAAATAATGATCTTATAGCTGAGAAATATATTGGTATTCGTCCAGCGCCTGGATATACAGCATGTCCTGATCATTCTGAAAAGTTAAAGATTTTTGATTTATTAAATGCTAAAGAGAACATAGGAGTCTCTTTAACTGAAAGTATGGCAATGTATCCTAATTCTAGTGTTAGTGGATACTATTTTTCTCATCCTAACTCTAAGTATTTTAGTGTCGGTAAAGTTGAAGAAGATCAAGTTAAGGATTATGCTAGAAGAAAAAAAATGACAATTAATGAAACTGAAAAATGGCTTCGCTCAAACATGTAAATTATGAAAGTAACAGAACATTTATTAAATGCTAAGAAAACCTTATTTTCTTATGAAATACTTCCTCCTTTAAAAGGAGCAAGTATAGATTCAATTTATTCCAATTTAGACCCTCTAATGGAGTTTAATCCTCCATTTATTGATGTTACATATCATAGGGAAGAATATGTTTATGATAAAAAGAAAAATGGATTATTAGAAAGGAGGTCAGTAAGAAAAAGACCAGGAACTGTTGGTATTTGTGCTGCAATAATGAATAAGTATAATGTTGATACTGTGCCACATATTATTTGTGGAGGGTTTAATAAAGAAGAAACTGAGAATGCTCTTATTGACTTAGATTTTTTGGGTATTGACAATTTACTTGTATTGAGAGGTGATCCCATTAATTCTGAAACTTATTTTACAGCTGAATCAGGAGGGCATAAATATGCCTCTGATTTAATTCATCAAGTAAATTCACTAAATAATGGTATTTATTTAGATGATGAATTAACAAATTCATCTAACACTAGTTTTTGTATGGGTGTTGCTGGTTATCCAGAAAAACATTTTGAAGCTCCAAATATGAATTCTGATATACACTTTTTAAAGAAAAAAGTTGAAGCTGGTGCTGACTATATTGTAACACAGATGTTTTTTGATAACAAAAAATATTTTGATTTTGTCAAGACATGTAGAGAGAACGATATTAATATTCCTATTATTCCAGGGATAAAGCCTTTTTCTACAAAGAAGCAATTAAATCTGCTTCCTCAGAGATTTCATTTAAATCTTCCAACTGAATTGGTAGACGAGGTTTTAATGTGTAAAAACAATGACGATGTAAGACAAGTAGGAGTGGAATGGGCAGTAAAACAAACAAAAGAGTTAATAAGTTATGGGGCTCCATGTATTCATTTTTATACAATGGGTAAAGTTGATAATGTGTTGAAAATTATGTCTAACTTTAGTTAGTGAGTTTGTAGAAATACTCTTCAAAGTTAGTATTTGCTTTTTTAATTTCATCAATTGGTTTATTGTCCACTAGCTTTCCTTTATTTATCACTAAAACTCTGTTACATATTTTTGGGATTTCCTCCATTATGTGAGTAGATAATAATATTATTTTTTCTTTTCCTATTTCTTTTATAAGGCTTCTAATTTCAATTAGTTGGTTAGGGTCTAATCCTGTTGTTGGCTCATCTAATAAGATGATTTCTGGATCATGAACTAAAGCAGCAGCAATTCCAACTCGTTGTTTAAATCCTTTTGAGAGGTCTGCTATTTTTTGATTTTTAACATTTTCTAAGCCTACTCTATTAAGTAGATAATTAATTCTGTCTTTTTTATTCTCTATCTTTAAAAGATCGCTTATAAAAAAAAGATATTCTTGAACAAACATATCTTTATATAGTGGATTGTTTTCGGAAAGGTATCCAATTTTAGATTTAGTGAAAATAGAATTATCATTTTTATTTATGTCACAAATTATTACTGAGCCTGAATCTTCTTTTACATAAGATGTTAGTATTTTCATAAGTGTAGATTTTCCAGCACCATTTGGTCCTAAAAAACCTACTATATCTCCTTTTTTTAATTCAAAAGAAATATTATCTAATGCTTTAATATTGTCATAAGATTTATAAATGTTTTTTACTATAACGGACATATTTTTATTTCGAGTCTTTGATAAAGTAGCAAATATAGAAAATAACTAATTGTATATTTGCATGATATGAAGGTATTAGTTATAAAAGCAACTGGCAGCTGGTATACAGTTGAATCTCCATTAGGAGATATTTATAATTGTAGAATTAAAGGTAAATTCCGTTTAGATAATATAAAAAGTACTAGCCCAATTGTTGTTGGTGATTATGTAGATGTGATTTCAGAGGATTCCTCATGGATGATTGCTAAATTATACGACAGAAAAAATAAGATAGAAAGGAGATCAGTAAATTTATCTAAACAGTTACATATTATTGCTTCTAATATTGATCAAGCATTTTTATTAATAACATTAAGTTATCCTGAAACTACTACTGGATTTATTGATAGATTTTTAGTTTCAGCAAAGGCTAATAATGTTGAAGTTATCTTACTTTTTAATAAATATGATATATATAACGAATCAATTTTACAAAAGCAGAAAGAACTAATAAATATTTATGAAAATATAGGATATAGATGTTGTGTTATTTCTGCATTGCATGATAAACTAGATGAAATACGTGAAATATTAAAAGGAAAAAACACGCTTATTTCAGGCCATTCCGGAGTTGGTAAATCAACTTTTATTAATAATATATTAAATACAAAGAAAATAATTACTAAGCCAATTTCTGACTCCCATCATCAAGGTCAACATACTACAACATTCTCACAACTTTATAGAGTTGATCTTGGAACGACGATAATTGACACTCCAGGCATTAAAGGTTTTGGGCTTGTGGACTTAGACCTTAAAAAAATTGATAGTTATTTCCCGGAAATATTTCAGCTTAAACCTGACTGTAAATTCTATAATTGTATACATAAGAATGAGCCGAGCTGTAGAGTTAAATTAAAAGTGAAAGAGGGTTTGATATCTTCTTCTAGATATAATAATTATTTAGCAATGCTTGATGAAGAAGAGTCTAGTTATAGAAAAAATAGTTATTAAAAATGAGGTTAGTGATTCAGAGAGTTTTAAATGCAGAAGTGAGAATTAGTGGTGATATTTTTTCTAAAATTAATAATGGCTTATTGATATTAATTGGAGTTGAAGTTAATGATAATCAAGAAGATGTTAAATGGTTAATTCAAAAAACATTAAATCTTAGAATATTTTCAGACAATAAAAATAAAATGAATCTATCTATCAAAGATATAAATGGAGAAGTTCTTGCTATTAGTCAATTTACTTTGCACGCAAAAGTTAAAAAAGGAAATAGACCTTCATTTATGAATTCTGCTAATCCAGAATTAGCTCAAAGTTATTACACTAAATTTATAGATGGTATTTCTAAAGATTTAGAAACTGAAGTAAAAGCTGGAGTTTTTGGAGCAGATATGAAAGTCTCTTTAACTAACGATGGTCCAGTTACCATTATTATTGATTCTAAAAATCGAGAGTAAAAAATCTACTTTTTTCTAATTACAGAGCGTCTACCAATTTTCTTTGTAATAAAATCTTTATTTAAATCCCAGGCTCTAGCTGGAGAGTATTCTCGTCCGTAATAAATGATTTGAAGGTGTAGTTTGTTCCATAATTTTTCAGGAAATAATCTTTTAGCATCTTTTTCTGTTGTTTCTACATTCTTTCCATTAGTTAGTCCCCATCGATACATTAATCTATGAATATGAGTATCTACTGGAAATGCTGGATAACCAAAAGCTTGTGACATTACAACACTAGCAGTTTTATGACCTACAGAAGGGAAAGCCTCGAGATCTTTGAAATTATCAGGAACAATGCCATTATGTTGCTCCATAATCATTTTGGATAAACCATATATGCCTTTACTCTTCATTGGAGATAAGCCACATGGTCTAATTATATTTTCTATTTGAGAAATAGATAGCTTAATCATATCCTTAGGATTATCAGCCTCTTTAAATAGATTAGGTGTTATTTTATTCACCCTCTCATCAGTACATTGTGCAGATAATAAAACAGAAATTAATAATGTATATTCATCCTTATGATCTAAAGGTATTGGTATTTTTGGATATAATTCTTCTAAAGAATTAATTACATAATTAACTTTTTCCTTTTTATTCATAAAATTTAATTTTTAAATTTATTGGGTTGACCATAAATATGTATTATTTCAATCTTTTTAGATAACGACATTAGCCCAGGATTTATGCCTATTTGCCCCTCAGGAATCTCCATTTTTTTTGTTAAATAGTAATCCTCCCACACTTCCATGGTTTTATTAGTTTTAGGGTCAATAAATGTCATGGGGGCTAACTCAAAAATACTATCTTTTGCAAAAGCTTCATATATAAGTTCAGAGCAATAATATTTATTATTGTTAAATAGAAATTCATCATCATACTCAAACCCTATTTTATTTTTTAGAAATAAAATTGCATCTTGAACTAGGTGAGAGTATTCTTTCTTTAGTCTACCTACGATAACTTTTGGTTGTGCATTATTGTCTAAAGATTGATTAAGAAAACTGTCAAGTCTTGAAGTTGTTACAAAATTTGGAATCGCTTCGGTTACTCTAATATGATGCTCAAATAAATAGTCAGAATTTATGCAATTGTTATTCCCAACTTCAGTAACGATTCCAATATGAGAAAAGTTTCCACCATTAAATCCGGGTGTTACAGTTTCTATTGCCTCACAAAGAGGGGAAGAATCTAAATCTTGAAATAAAATATCTCCTACTTGTGGTAGGAATTCTTTATTACTGTTTGTATTACAGCTTATACTAAATATAAAAACTAAATAAATGTATTTCATTTACCAAAAATAAAAAAGAGGATAGCAATATCCTCTTTTTTTAAAATAAAATAAACTTATTTTATTCAGCTAATATTATGATTTTATTTTCTTGCATTTCAATTACCCCACCATTAATATGAAACTTCAGTTTATTGTCAGTTTCTTCAATAACATGAATTTCTCCTGCGGTTAGTGTAGAAATAATAGGAGCGTGGTTATTTAAAATCGTAAATTCTCCATCAGTTCCTGGAAGCTTTACTGATTTAATATCTCCTGAAAATAATTTTTTCTCTGGGGTTATAATATCAATATTCATGATTATTTTGATTCAGCAATCATTTTTTCACCTTTTTCAATTGCTTCTTCAATAGAGCCAACTAAATTAAATGCTGCTTCAGGGTATTTATCTACTTCACCATTCATAATCATATTAAAACCTTTTATTGTATCTTGAATATCAACAAGCACGCCTTTAAGGCCTGTGAATTGCTCAGCAACATGAAAAGGCTGTGATAAGAATCTTTGTACTCTTCTTGCTCTATGCACTGCCTGTTTGTCTTCATCAGACAGTTCGTCCATTCCAAGAATTGCAATAATATCCTGTAGCTCTTTATATCTCTGTAGTAATTCTTTTACATCTTGAGCACATTTATAATGTTCTTCTCCTACTACATCTGCAGATAAAATCCTTGAAGTTGAATCCAGTGGATCTACAGCAGGATAAATTCCAAGTTCAGCAATTTTTCTTGATAAAACTGTAGTTGCATCAAGGTGAGCAAATGTTGTCGCAGGAGCTGGGTCAGTTAAGTCATCTGCAGGCACATATACGGCCTGAACTGATGTAATTGATCCATTTTTTGTAGAAGTAATTCTTTCTTGCATTGTTCCCATCTCAGTTGCTAAAGTTGGCTGGTAACCAACCGCAGAAGGCATTCTTCCTAAAAGAGCAGAAACCTCTGATCCAGCTTGTGTGAATCTGAAAATATTATCTACAAAGAATAGTACATCCTTTCCTTTGCCTTCACCATCACCATCTCTAAAATATTCAGCAATTGCTAAACCTGAAAGTGCTACTCTTGCTCTTGCTCCAGGAGGTTCATTCATTTGTCCAAAAACAAAAGTTGCTTTTGAGTTTTTTAATTTTTTTCTATCAACCTTACTAAGATCCCAGCCACCTTCTTCCATTGAATGATTAAAGTCTTCACCATAATTAATAATCCCTGACTCTAGCATTTCTCTCAATAAATCATTTCCCTCTCTTGTTCTTTCTCCAACTCCAGCAAAAACTGAAAGTCCACCATGGCCTTTAGCAATATTATTAATTAGTTCTTGAATTAAAACTGTTTTTCCTACACCAGCACCACCAAATAAACCAATTTTACCTCCTTTGGCATACGGCTCTATTAAATCGATTACTTTTATTCCGGTAAATAATACTTCTGTAGCTGTTGAAAGATCTTCAAATTTTGGTGGGTCTCTATGTATTGGTAAACCAGACTTTTTTTCCAGGTTTTCCATTCCATCAATTGAATCTCCAATTACATTAAAAACTCTACCTTTAATATCTTCTCCTGAAGGCATTTTAATAGGAGCTCCTGTAGCAACTACATCTACCCCTCTACTTATCCCGTCAGTTGTTTCCATTGCAATAGTTCTAACAGTATCTTCTCCAATATGTTGTTGACACTCTAAAACTAATTTACTTCCATTTTTTCTTGTAATTTCTAAAGAATCATAGATGTCGGGTAACCCTAATTCATTATCATTGAAAGTTACATCAACGACAGGGCCGATTATTTGAGATACTTTACCAGTATTTGTAGCCATTTTATATTATTTTATAGAAAATTAAACTTTTAATATCGCTGGCAAAATTACTATTTTTAATTTGTATAATTATTACTTTACATGTAATAAATTTATTGTTAATTTTGAACAGTTTTTTAACATTAAATTTAACTTATATTGATAACTCATAATTCTTTAGAAGATTTTAATACAGATTTAAAAACCATTGTTACTATTGGAACTTTTGATGGTGTGCATATTGGTCATAAATATATTATTCAACATTTAAATAGTATTGCTAAAAGAGAGGTAGGGGAGAGTGTGCTTTTAACTTTTCATCCTCATCCCAGGCATGTTTTGTATGAGGATAAAAATGATTTGAAATTACTTAATACTATTGAAGAGAAAAAAGAAAAATTAAATGAAATAGGACTTAATAATTTTGTAATTCAGAATTTTTCAAAAGAATTTTCTAAAATGAAGTATATTAATTTTGTAAGAGATATATTAGTTGGTAAACTTAAAGTAGATCATCTAGTGATAGGCTATGATCATCATTTTGGTAGAAATAGAGAAGGGTCTATAAAAGAGTTAAAAGAGCTCTCACATATATATAGTTTTACTTTAGAGCAAATTCCGCCTCAAAAAAAGAATGATGTTTCTGTTAGCTCAACCAAAATTAGAAAGTTATTATTAGAAGGAGATATATTAAAAGCTAACAAATATTTAGGATATAATTATATGCTCACAGGAACTGTTATTCATGGAGATAAAATTGGAAGAACAATAAATTA
>ENA-OSJC01000851-OSJC01000851.1-marine-metagenome-genome-assembly--contig:-NODE-851-length-27739-cov-10.080905_pt1 | contig 27739 bp, 41 predicted proteins | sample MGYA00237885_ERZ534234 | MGnify/ENA primary metagenome ERZ534234 (study PRJEB26413, sample SAMN06343907) | marine metagenome | isolation source: coastal waters | place: Atlantic Ocean: West Antarctic... | reverse complement strand
TAAATTGTTCAAAAGTTTGATTTTCTGTCGGTAAAACAACACGACCCATAAATCCGTTGGCTCTTTGATCTGCGGCTTCTTTCTTTAGTCTGTCATATTCGCTTCTTATCGGATCAGAAGCCCCAGATAAATTATTCATAGGGTCTATATTAAAACCACCTCTAGGAATAACGCCATCAGGTAAAAGACTAGGTTTTGGTCCTTTTCTTCTTGGATCGTTTACAAAAAAACCATCTGAAAGTTTACGATCATTTGGACCTTGCGACATACTTCCGTAACCATCATTTCCTAAACCAGTAAATTCTTTAAACTTATCTTCGAAGGCTTGACCAGCTTCCGACAATGGCATTGAGCCTGCCCGCGCATCAAAGAATGAATTGATTGTTGGGAGATTGTTATTAGGGTTGGGCCTCATCGATACATTCTCCGTATTTAATAAAACTCCCCTCGGTTGCATCCTTTGCATCTGCTGAGAACCCATAATTCCAGACGAAAAACTAGGCTGTGAAAACGGCATACGTCTTATAGAATTTGCGTAGGGTGAGGCTACCATGTATAATCTCCGAGTGAACTTGTTCGGGTTATACCATTTATTTAGCTTTCAATCAATAATTGATTGACTGAGTTTTTGTGTTGTTTATAAAAGAAAGGCAAGGCGGTTAAATTTAATCAGATTTAAACGGGCAAAGTTAATATCAGATCATAACTTAGATAAATTCGCTACCAAATGCGCTAACATTTACACGAATTAATCGCCGCCTTGCGCGACTATTTTACTAAATTACTCCCTCTTCTATTTTTTTTATTCTCTCACCAATCCATCGCATAACTGGAACAGCCATTGAATTGCCCATAGCTTTATATCTATGACCATTTGGACAATCTTCTGGCTCTTTTCCGCGCCATGAAATTTTAGTGTAATTATCAGGAAAGCCCTGCAGCCGTTCGCATTCTATTGGCATTAAGCGTCTAACATAGCTTGTTGCGACAATAGGCATATTACCACCACCAGTTCCGTACTTAGCTGTAACAGTGGAGCATACTTCTGGCAGCTCTTTTACCCGACTGTCTTGTGAGTGGTGTTCGTAAGCAACCGCATGAACATCTGTTGCAGTTTGGCATGGCGATAATTCTACAAAAGGTTCTACCTGATTACCGCCATTCTCTGGCTTTCTGCCAATCCAATTTCCCGGCATTGCATATGTTACGAGTGCATCTGTCTCTACTCTGGAGTTTCCTGTGCGACTGAAAGGAGGGCCTGTGCTAACTGTTGGGGCAACTTTTTGCCTCTCTTCTCGGCTCGGCGCAGGATTCCCTGACAGGCTTTCGGACTCAAATAAAACACTTGCGGCACTTCGCCAATCTCCAAGACATCCGACAACGAACACACGTCTGCGTCTTTGTGGAACTCCGAAGTATTGAGCGTCCAACACTCTGTAGGCGAACCCATACCCGATTTTCCCCAACGCCGTGATGAAGGTTCCAAAATCTCGTCCGCCGTTAGATGACAGGACTCCGGGTACATTTTCCCAGACAATCCATTTGGGCTTAAATCGTTCAGCCATTGCAAGATAGGTGAGCATAAGGTTGCCTCTTGGGTCCGATAATCCTTTTCTAAGTCCTGCAACGCTGAAGCTCTGGCATGGTGTCCCGCCAACGAGAAGCTCAATTGTTTTGTCATTATTCCATTCCTTAAAGTTTGTCATGTCTCCATGATTTGGTATTTCGGGGTAGTGATGTTGCAATACAGCACTTGGAAATGTATCAATCTCGCTAAACCATTGCGGTTCAAAGCCTAAATCGTGCCAAGCTACTGTAGCAGCTTCAACGCCAGAACATACTGAACCATATTTTAATTTAAAATTTTTATCACCCATTTTTAATATCTAACCGCTTCATCCAATTAACCAAAACCTGATAGCTCTTTAAGCCGAGCAAATCTGCGGCTTCGTACAGCGTCTTGCTGTTGCTTATAGCTCTTGAAATGTAATCACGCTTGATATTTTCAATTGCAAACTGCACATCAAAGTCCTCTTCGAACTGATCCAAGGGTAAATACCCTTGAACCTCGTCCTTTAAGCTTTCCAAATCGGATTGCGTCTTGATGTCCTTTAATCTCTCAAGGATATGCCTAAATGTAGGGCGTTGAGACGTATCAATCGTTATAGGTTTGCTCCATTTAGCCATTACCAATCCTTTCCAAATACTTTTGCAAACACGTCATTAAGCATACGTTGAAGCTCTAAATCTTTTTCAGACATTACAATATTTTCCCTACCATAGTACCAATCCAGAACACACCACAAATCGCACCAACCCAGATAACCCACGTAAGCTTGGCTATGGTTTTTTCCATCTTCTCCTGCTTACTAAGCTCTATTCTACGCTCAGAAATGCGATCAACCATAAGATTCTTTTTTGGAAGTTCAAATTTATGTGTGTAAGGTTTGAGATTTGTTAAAGAAGGAGGATTATCGACTGACATTCCTGCGCCCTTTATCGCTGTCCTTAGCTTAGACATTTTTAAATCAATAGCTTTTTCAGATCGTTGAAGGTAAGCACCAATTTCGCTATTACTAAAGCCTTGGGATTTAAATTGAAGCAAATCTTGAATTTCCTTAGCAGTCCATTTTTTGTTGCTTCTTTTATCTTGTAATTTCTTAATCATTTGTTTCTCCATTTCGGGTTTGTTTAGTTTTGATCTTTTTCAGTTGGTTGTTTATCAATGCTATCGAACGCGTCCTGCGCCCATTCGGGGAAGCCATACTCTTGGTCGCTTGGGTCAAGCAGGTGTAGAGCCACAAAGTATGCAGCCTCATCGGTCTGATCCTCAAATGTGTTGGTATCTCGATCAAGGCGTAAAACTCGGATTGATTCATCATCTTTGCAATGATCGTACGCCAAGTGGCAGGCATCCTCAAAGTTTTCGGGTAGCTCTTCAGATATACATAAATTTCTATAAATAACCTTTTGCTTGTCGTACCCAAAAGAACCAGTTGAGGTGATAAGCCATTGATATGATTGCGTCATTTTATTACCTTTCTTTGCTAGACCTAATACATAACATTTCTTATGATCGGGGTCAACAGTATATATAATAAAATTTATGTTCGGGTCGGATTGTAATCGGGATTTAAATCCGTTTTTCATCATCTCATAAAAAAACCCCCAACGTTGCAGTGCGAAACCTAGCCAGTCGGGGGTGTAGTTATGCGCATTGCAAAACAAAAAAAAACAATGCGATGTATTTATAATAACGTAGGAATGTGTAATCAGTCAATTAAAAAAACTACTGGTACATAAAACACAGCTATAGGTTAAAATACTACTGGTACACAAAACACCGCTGTAGGTTATGTAATCCGAATACTTGTTCGGGTTATAAATTAGACAATAAAAAACCCCACATTTCTGCGGGGTCATTTTAATTATGTTATTTGAAGATAAATAGAAACAAGCCCAACAAAAACAATAAAAGCAGTTATAACCATCATAAAAGTATTTTTTCTGCGTTGCTTTCGGGATGCTCTCTCTCGTGCAATCCATTTGTTCGCACGATTTTTATTATTTATATCAGGTTTAAACAAAATATTATCATTATTGCTAATTTCTATTTCACCTCTGGCAAGCGCGGCATCAATAACCTCGTTAAAAGTTTCAGTTCTTCCATATGGTATTTCGTGTTGGTATATGTGATTAACTACAGATGAAGGTGTACGCTTCAAAGCCCTAGCGATTTCTTTGGTTGCTACTCTAGCTTCGCGCATCAATACCAGTTCTGCATGATCTGCCATGCTCCATTTTTTATATGTTTGTTTAGTCATTTACTTTCTCCTTGCTTTTCTTGCAATTTCTTTGGGTAGCAAAATAATGCCCCCGTTTATATTTGTTTGTTGAATAAACTTCATGCTACTAGATCCCTTGCATCTGCTTTTGCGTGGCGTAAGTGCCAATCATCAAGGCCAAAATCCTTGTAGCCTTCCTCAATCATGCGATAGTATCCATTATTTGGCAAATGCGTTCGGGTTTGGTCAACCATCTCGTAAATAATCCAAGCGCCGTTTAACTTGCGACGATTGTAAAAATGAGGGTAGCCTTCCAGTTGATCAAGCGCACGTAAACAATCGGGCGTAATATCCCACAGTACAACAGGTAAAACGCTTTCTGTATCTTCCACAAAGTCAGCAACGCCGCGAAATACTAGCCTATGATCAGGCAGGTAAAACGCGCCCATAGGTTTTGCTTTAGGACAGCGAGCCGCCATTGCATCGCGGTTGGTATTCATTCCATATGCCATATAAAACATTATGCGGCTCCTAGTGCTTCTGCAATTTCATCAATTGATTTGGTTGTAGTTAATTTGGGCGCTTTTCTTGTTACTGTAAAATCATAAACAGGTTTTGCGTCTACAAATACCATGCCATCTTCTGTATGACCGCCAATAAATTGACCATCCCAGTTGAGCTTTTCAGCAAGACACTTCGCGGCTACAATATAATTGTCTTCAGAATTTAACGCGTGGTCATAACGCATGATAATACTTGTGTAATTGCCAGAATGTGTGGCCTTAATTCTTGAACCTTGATTTCGGGTTGCTCCAAGATATTTTGCTGTAATCGTTTGCATTTTATTTCTCCGTTTGCTAGAATTGTCCCATGTATACCTATACTGATTAGTACAGTCAAGCAAAAAGATAAGAAAAGTTATGTATTGATTTTAAACGATATTCTACGTCAACTTATTTCACGTCAAAACTTGACGTAGTTGATGTTGATGTAAAATTGTTCGTGTTATCAATGACTTAGGTAGTTTACGTCAACTACGTCAACTTTGCGTTTTGACGTAGAAAATCGTTTAATATCAATAGGTTATTTTACGTCAACTACGTCAACCCCCTTATAGGGGGGTATATACAGTCCCCCCCTTGATGTAATTAATAATCTTAGAAAAATTGTTCAAGTATGGGAAGTATTGGTTTATTATGGGCTTGTTATCTTTTGTTGTTCGGGTTATGTTTTAGAGGTGATGTAAGCTAAAAGGTTTCTAAATGCCAAAGGTTGGAGAACAGATTGAAAAAGGCGGACGTAGGTTGCAGCCGCAACAACAAAAGTTTTTAGATAATTATATACATAAAGATATGACTCAGACAGGAGCCGCCAGATCAGCAGGATATAAATCCCCAAACGTTAGAGCCGTCCAGCTTCTCAATAACCCAGTCGTAAAAGAACGCATGGAAGAAATGAGACAGGAACTCGAAAGCAAGTATGGGGTCTCAGTGACCAAATCTGTTCGGGATATGCAAAGGCTTAGAGATGAAGCGTGGGAAGCAGGAAACTTTGGAGCCGCTATTAAAGCCGAAGAACTTCGCCTCAAGGTAACAGGTCTTATGGTAGCCCGTAGCCACGTAACACACGAAAACGTTGATGCCCTAACCCGTGATCAAATCGTTCAACAGCTACAGGAATTTATGACTCGTGCTAAAGATCGAATGATTGATGTAACACCTGAAGAAAATCCCATAGAACCCGAACAAATCGACATAACTTACGATAGCGAAAGCCTTGTCGAATAAGCTCTGCGCTATGCGCGGGCGGGCTTACGGGGTCTTAGACTCCCAGAAACACATCTCCCAGCAGCTTTACAAACTTATTCGGGTTCGGGTTAGCAAACATGTTCGGGTTGCACTCAGCAGCCTTTAAAATCCTTCTATCAAAAATGAAAGATTCGGGCTGCCATCACTTTGTCTGGACCGTAACCCGACAAATTGTTCGGGTTGCACCAGTTGTAACAGCAGCACCTGCCAAGCTGCCGGGGTCGGGATTTAGATTCGCAACCGGGGAAAACAAACCGAAGAATTGTTCGGGTTACCTATAGCAGTGTTATTGCAGCCAGTAGTTTTTTCCGGCAGCGCAGCGCGGGATGACAAATCGCACAATTGTTCGGGTTATTCGGGGTGCAGCTGAGTCAGCAGCAACAAGATGACTCGCTGCCCTCAGCAGCAGAAAGTTAGAATCAGAAAACGCAGCCGCAGCAAGCAGCACAACTCGCACAATTGTTCGGGTTACACCCAGACCCTCAGCAGCGCAGCGGCAGCACGCAGCAAATCCTGAAAATTTTTGGCAGCGCAGCACGCAGCGCGTGAGCAGCAACAACCCAAACAATTGTTCGGGTTAGCCCGGCAGGACCGCAGCCGAATCTTTTTTTATTTTTCTTGTTGACATATATATAAGTGTGGGATAATGTGGGATTATTCTAGCAAACAGGAGAAAACAAAATGAAATATTGGGAAGTAGAACATAACGGAGAACACCTTCGGATTGAATGGAACGGAACAAGCAATTTTAACCTTCAGACACCTATTGGAGGGCAGTGGGTCGATTACCATTGCTTTACTTGTTACGGGATCGACAGCGAACAGGAAGCACTCGAACACGCAATGGAAGTATTAGAACAGGATAAGGCGGCATGAAATATTCAGTAATTACAAGCCCGCAAAGTTTACATAGTCGCAATAGATATACTGTTAAATGCTTTAACAGCTCAAACGCTATGAACGTTTTTTTAAATAAACAATATGATAATAAATGGAGTGTAACAGAATATCCTTTTAAAAAGTCTGGCACTTACTTCTCACAATATAGCGCAAAAGACGGCCAACAGTATCACGATATAAAAGAATTAATCTGTTAAAATCTAACCTGACCCTTCGGGGTCGGGCTTTCGGGTTCGGGGTTCGGGGTTCGGGGTTCGGGGTTCGGGGTTATATATACTATATAAATATACATATATATACATACACATATACATACACACATATGCGCGTTCCTTATAATTAAAAAATCAAACTGATTTTGTTTATTTTACCTATAGCTGTATTATCAAAACCCGTGGTTTTTTAATAACACAAACAATTGTTCGCCTTATTTAACCTATAGCGGTGTTATGCGTTCCAATGGTTTTAAAATAAACTTTACAATTATTCGCCTTATTCCCTTGTTATATGGGATAATATGGGATAATGTCTTTTTAAGGGAGGGCGTTTCGCCTAACCATTCTAGTAAAAAGGTAACAAAAACAATGACTTATCCATTTGGAATTGAATTAGAATTTGCTAACCTAACTGCAAGCGTTGCGGCAAGAGGTTTTATACAACGTGGAATAAAAGGTTTTAAATTCGTACTTGATCAAAGTCATGGCGTAACTGGTGAATGTGTTTCTTGTCCTATGGCATACGGATTAGAGGCAATTAACCAAATTCAAAAGGCTTGTGACGCATTAAGAGACATGGGCGCTACTATTATCGTAAATTGTGGCTTTCACGTCCACGTTTCAAACGCGCCCTTGCAAGCTGGTATTGATACCGACGAATGGACGGCAAAAAGTATTAATCATTTTGAAAGCACTACTGGTTATTATAACGGCGATTTATGTGAGCCAATGGACGCCGTTTTAGTTAAAGATATTATGTGGCGATATACTCGCATGCAATCCACTCACAATGGTATAAATTCAATGTTGCCAATATCGCGGCGTAATATGTCTATGGCACAAGCTTTATTGCTACCAAAAATTGAAGCGGCAAATACTATTGACGAATTACGCCGCGCAACACATGGAAAGTTTTCTACTATCAATCTAATGCCTTGGACAACGCACGGCACAATTGAATTCAGACAAGCGGCTGGAACCATTGAGACTGATAAAGTTTTACAATGGGTTCGATTTATTATGAACCTAATTGACCACAGCCAAACTAACAGAATTACAAATACAGGAACACGAACAATTGACCACACAACACCAGATCAACCTTTCAGACGTGGTGCAAGGGTAGGCGTTCAATATACTATGATGCGCGATAACAACGGCGCAACAACGCGTGATATAATGGACGCTACAGGGTGTTCAGAAAGTCGCGTTCGTGCCGCTGTATCTGAAATAAGAACGCGAGTAGGTGACGCAAATGTGACAACGCACACGATGCAAGCTCAAGGTGCAACGTATGGTGATGGTACTGATATGACCCGCTATGAGGTACGGCGCGAATGGCAAGAAACAATCACAGGCGGCGCGGCGTTGTTGCCAGATACTAGAATAGGAAATCCTAGTATATGGGCAAACTTAGACGACAGCGACTATGAATTCTGGATGGGTAGAATACAGGCGTTAGATAGGTAACTATCTAACACTATAAAATTAAGGTGGCGCAATAGCGCGCCACCTATCTAGCAAAAAGGTAAAAGATTATGAAAAGATATATTCACTTTGTAGGGTTCAGAACAAAGCAACAATTTACAAACGCTGTTCAAGTATTTGGAGAGCCAGATTTTGTTCATAGTATTCACGATCATAGAATGTATGGAGACACAGGTTTTCCAATTGATCCAAAAACTGATTGCGTTGTATTTGGTAATAAAGGACATGACAAACCAAACCCTAAATATTCTGATAATGACAGCAACAGAACAAGATATAGGTATAGAGATTACTAAACAATCCCACAATGTACTAACGAAGCCCGCCTAGTGTGGGCTTCTTGCGTTTCTAAGGTACCCTACGCAACCCGAACAAATGCTCGTAAATCGGGCTTATTTGCCCTATGACCCCCTTTTTTTAGTATCGGTCTATCAGGCTGAGACTTACACAGTGTTTTACTCAAACAGTTACCCCAAAAAAACTTTTCACCTACTATGGGTACCATAGGCCCCCTCAAAAAAAATTTTTCAAAAAAACCCATTGACGCCTCCCTTATCTTCCCATACGCTATCACATGAAATGGAAAAGGAGAGAGTTATGGCTAGTTTTGTGAGACACATGCGTGATGATTATCATAACGCGAAGAATGAAAAGATTACGCACGAGGAGATTTTATTGAACCTTGACAATGTTGAGTTTGTTAAGTTCTCCAGCAACATTTATAGTGATTCAATTGCGATTGTTCATTTGTCTAGCGGAGTTAATTTAAATCTTTTGGCGGATGAAGATGACATTATGACTGGATCAGAAACTAAGGGATACACTGGTTAATGCCTAAGTATAGATTAAATTACGGTGATCAGTTTGATTTCTTTGCGCAGACTCCTGCTGAGGTTGTTCCTGTGATGCAGGAGCGCAGGAGAAGTGGCGATAATGAGCATTCGTTTATGCACCGTTCTGCGATGGAGATGTGTGAGTGGAATGGTAAGAATTATTATTTTCATAGCCGTGAAGCGTTTGCTGATAGTATGATGAAGAATGGTTTGCTTGAGGTTGTTGATTAAATATTAATTTGTTGCTATTGTTTAAAAAACTTTTGGAGATATTGATATGGTAGCAGTTATGCCAATGGGTGGTCAGCCGCCAATGGGTGGTCAACCTCCAAGTGGTCAGCCTATGGGTCAACCTAACAATAATCCTTTTATGGGCGGCCCACCTCCGGGAATGGGTACTCCTCCAAATAACGCTATGGGTGGACCGCCAATGGCTAATCCCAACATGCCACCACCACCGATGGGTTCTCCTGCGCAACCGAATGCTTTATCTACACAGATAAACGGTTTTGGCGGCAGTGCTTCTGGTCGTCTTAAATTCAAGAACGCTTTAGGTACTAGAAAAAATAATTTTTTACAGTCTCAGCAACGTCAGGCTCAAATGCAGCCACCTATGCAGCCACCTATGCAACAGCCTATAGCGCCTATTGGTCGTATGGTTGGCAATGATGCTTCTGTTGGTAGCAATCCTGTTCCTATGATGAATGGCGGTGTTGTTCCTTTATTTAATGGAATAGGCCGTTACTGATGACTCATCAGTCTGATTATGTAGATTGCGTAAATTTGTGGACAACTATTTCTCCCTATTCTGAATTTCCATCACAAACTATAAATTGGCGTTTAGCTCCTGCTATTGAGAGTGGTCAGTACAAAGTTTGGCACCGTGAGAATGGTTTAATTGCTGGCTTTGTTACTTGGGCATGGATGATGGATGAAGAGTTTAAAACAGGAAACTATTGCGGCCCTGACATTTTTGAGCGAGAAATGGGTGACAAATTAGTTTTTGTTGATATGATTGCGCCTAATGGCATTTCTGATGTAGTAAGATTTTGTAGGGAACTTAAACAATTTTTTAAAGTTAAGTTTCCTGAAGTAAAAAAAGTTTGGTCACACCGTGGCCCACGCACTGGCGTGTATCCAAATAAAGGCGGCTAAAGCATGAACCACATAATGTTTTCATTTTTAAAACCTCAAATTTGTTTCGGTGAATCTACTGGCGGTGGCGGCGATGGAGGTGGCGGCGGCGGCGCAGGAAGTAGCTACGGGGATGTGAATGCTGGTGGTGGCGCGGCAACGAGTGCGGGACAAGCACGAGCGGCTCAATTAAGAGATGAAGCAAATGCCCAACGAGATGCGCAAGAGCGTTCAGATGATTACACGCCTACGTCTGCTGAGTTAAATGCGCAGCTTGCTGATTTAGGCGCGACGAATATGACGGATGATTATTCGATAGTTGATTACAGTACGACTGCGAGTGGAAATCCGTTTGAGCGAGAGGGTGATAATCAGAATAGTTTAAGCCAAGCTGTTACAAATCAGCTAGGTGGAGACACGAGTTATGATAACATAACAGGTACAGATGCTTATCAGCTTAATAGGATTTCTCCACAAAACATAGATGCAAATATATTAAACCCACCTCCGCCGCCTGAAAGTGACATTGTTGAAAGTATTTCTATTCGAGAAGCTCCAGATTCATTTATGGCTCCTTTCAATGATCCTATTGGTGGTGGCTTAGACGCTGGACCTTTTGATGTTTTTGGTCAAGATATTTACAAACCTACTCCGCCTGTAACTTATAACAGTGAACTTGATAACTCTAATTACAATGAATTTGTTGATACGGCTAGGTATTCTGGTAATGAATCAGGCACATATCCAGAAGCAGGTTCTATGGATTCTATAGCATCTAATTTCAATGACGAAATTCCAAATGACTTTGCTAACTTTACAACACCGGGTAATGACTCAGGAACTATTTCTAATACGAATTCTATAGCATCTAATTTCTATGATGATAATTTCCAGACATACCCAATAAATGATATATTAGCTGGTGAAGAGTTTACCACTAGCGCCGCTAATGTTCCTCCAGCTCCCCCCGGAGATGAAATGGATTTCGTCCCAAGGCAAGGTCCATTTCAAGCTGTTCCTTATTCTCCCGGAGATGAAATGGATTTTGTTGATAGGCAAGGACCTGTTCAAGCTGCTCCTCCAGCTCCTCCCGGAGATGAAATGGATTTCGTTCCAAGGCAAGGACCTTCTCCTTCACAATATGATCCTATTAATGATCTAGTGCCCGGTGAAGTTAGAGAATTTGCACCTTCAATTAGCATGGAAAGAGATTTATTAGGTGCACTTACACCTCAGCGCGATCCAATAGATGATATATTAGCTGGTGAAGTTAGAGAATTTGCACCTTCAATTAGCGTGGAAAGAGATTTATTAGGTGCACTTACACCTAGTGGTATGGATGGTCCACAGGGTATTGGTTCAGTTAGCATGGAAAGAGATTTATTAGGCAAACCTGCACCTGATGCAATGTCTGCTGGTCAAGCTGGAGCGTTAGAAGATTCATTAAATATGGAAATTATCGCAGATGGCCAAGGCCAAGCAATTAGAGGTAATGAAAATCAAGAATTGTTTAAAGAACTTGGAATTTCTAATCCATTATCTTTATCTGACCAGCCTTATAATTTTGATCAAATTCAAAATCGCAGATATGGTGGATTTGACACAGCTCCATATGAAATTTCAAAATTAGCTTTGGGTGAATTAAATGAACAAGTTGATATTGATCAAGGATTTACAAGCATACCAACTGAAAAAGAAATTTTAAACAAAAAAAATACCTTTATTGAAGGCGAAGGTAATCCGATTGATATTAATCCAGAAGGTTTTACCAGTGAAAGTCTTCTTGATTCAGCTTACGAAAAGGCTAATTCTGGTAGAACATCTGAACTAACTACTGCGGAACAGGCCGTATTGGTTGGACAACGTGGTCAACAGCTTAACCCAGCAGAGATGACGCAACTTGCTCAAGTATATCAGAACACTGGCAAGATTCCAATGACTAAAGAATTTCAAGATTCAATTATTAAATCTATGAGAGACCCTGAATCTATTTCTGAAACTATTGATGGTAATATTTCTAAAACTATTGGTGGTAAGCGTAATACTAGGGGTGCTACAGATGCTGAAATAGAAGCTTACAAAAAAGCTAATCCAATTGGTCAAGACATTAATCCAAATTGGAAACCTTTTGAAGAACTAACGGGACCAGAGAAGTTTGGAAGAGGTGTACAGAACATTATTACATTTCTTATTAAAAACGCTACATCCGGTATTATTGACTTTGATAAAATGAATAAAAACTTTTCAGATAAATACCTTTCTGCTTATCAAGACCCCGGTCAAACTGGTGGACAATTTCTTTATGGAAGCGAAACTAACGATGACATTACTAATGACGAAAACTTTGATAGGCTTGTAGAACTTAGCGGTACGGAAAGAGGCGCTGAACCTATTTTAGAAGGAGTTATGGGTTCTGATGGTGAACTTGTAAGAGGGTACGATAGATATAAAAACACTATAGATGGTGTCGAAAAAGTTATAGACGAAGGGCTACAAGACGATATAAATTTATGCCCACCGGGTTTTTATTATGATCGTGTAGTTGAATCATGTATGCCTATTGAATCACTTACTGATGATACAGAAGCTGGAGATGGCCCACCAAATACTATTAGGCCACGTCCACCAAGTACACCAAGACCGCCTACTACAAATCCAACACGTCCGCCCGTTTCTCAACCAATTTCAGGTGGCGTAACTATTCGTAAGCCTAAATTTTTTCGAGATGGCGGATCAGTAACACCTAATATTGATAGTTTCTTTAGCGGAATGGGAAGATAAAATGGCAAAACTAACGGCACGACAAGAAGCGACGATGAAAAAGCACAAGGTTCATCATACTGCAAAGCATATGAAGGACATGAGAAGCGCAATGGAATCTGGAAAGACTTTTACGCAGGCTCACATCATTGCAAAGAAAAAGCAAAAAGATAAAAAGTAATGGATAATCTTGGCAGTTTTTCGGAGTATCTAACTGACGAAGAGTTAGCCAAGGTTGCTCCAATGCTTGAGCGTTTAACTACGCTAGACAAACGTGCTCAAAAACAGAACGACTATATGAGCTTTGTAAAGCACGTTTGGCCTCAATTCATTGAAGGCAGACACCACAAGATTTACGCTGAAAAGCTACAAGCCGTTGCAGATGGTAAGTTAAAAAGATTAATTATTAACATGCCACCTCGTCATACAAAGTCTGAGTTTGCAAGTTATTTGTTTCCAACTTGGTTAATGGGCAGAAGACCTGACCTAAAAATTATTCAAGCAACGCACACGGCAGAACTTGCTGTTGGTTTTGGTCGTAAAATAAAAAACCTTATTGAGAGCGAAGACTTCAAGGATGTATTTCCTGAAGTTAGCTTGGCTGCTGATGCGAAGGCCAGCGGACGTTGGAGTACAAACAAAGGTGGCGAATACTACGCTGTTGGTGTTGGAGGTGCTTTGGCTGGTCGTGGTGCGGACTTGGCTATTATTGATGACCCTGTATCTGAGCAAGATGCTTTAAGTGCGACTGCTTTGGATAACATATACGAATGGTATACATCTGGCCCAAGACAACGTTTACAGCCCGGTGGCGCGATTATTATCGTTATGACACGTTGGTCTATTCGTGATTTGACTGCTAAGGTTTTAGCAAAACAAAGTGAAAAAGGTGCTGATAAGTGGGAGATTGTAGAGTTCCCTGCTATTATGCCATCTGGCGAATCATTATGGCCTGAATACTGGGCTTTAGAAGAACTAGAAGGCGTTAAGGCTTCTATTCCTGTTGCCAAATGGAATGCGCAGTACATGCAGAACCCTACTGCTGAAGAGGGTGCAATCATTAAACGTGAATGGTGGAAAGTCTGGGATAAGGACGATCCGCCTTCGTGTAGTTATATTATTCAAAGTTATGATACCGCGTTTAGTAAAAGCGACAGGGCTGACTATAGTGCTATAACAACATGGGGTATTTTTACCGATGAGCAGACGCACCAAGAGCATATTATATTATTGGATGCTGAACGTGGTCGCTGGGAGTTTCCAGAATTAAAAGCTGAAGCTTTGGAGTCATATAAGCTTTATGATCCTGATATGGTTTTGATAGAGCAGAAGGCAAGTGGTATGCCTTTAACACAAGAATTGCGTAGAATGGGAATTCCTGTTACTCCTTTTACACCGAGTCGTGGTGCGGACAAGTTTACAAGGATGCACGCCTGCGCTCCCGTATTTGAAAGCGGTATGGTATGGTGTCCAGAGACTAATTTCTCTGATGAAGTTATGGAAGAATGTGCAGCATTTCCAAATGGTGAACATGATGACTTGGCGGATTCGATGACTCAGGCTATACTACGATTTAGACAGGGTGGTTTTATTACCACTCCAAGTGATTATGATGATGAAGAAGAGGCGGCTTTTTTCCGTCAGAAACGTGAATATTATTAGGAGAATATTATGGGTTTAGAAGATTTAAAAGCAGCACTTTTAAAAAGAATGTCTGGCGGAAGACCTACTGATGATGAAGAGGATGCTGCATCTGAAGCCATGATGCAGCGTATATTAGGTGAATCTGGTAAAACCATTTCAAATGCTGACAGAGCTAGGGTAAAAACTATGTCAGGTGAATCTGGTAAAAATATGTCAGATGCTGATTTAATGAAAATGATACTGCGCGACAAAGCAAGAGCCGAATCTGGTAGAACTATGTCAGATAGAGACAAGGCACGACCATTTAAAAATGGCGGCAAGGTCATGGGTTATGAAGATGGCGGTCTTGTTACTAAGAAGAAAAATAAGCCCAAGATGGGTTGCGTAATGTCTGGCCGTGGCGGCTCATTTAAAGGAATTAGTTAATGGGTGATAAGAAAAAAACTTTTGTGGAATCTCAACCTGAAGGGTCTTTAAAGGGCACTATTTTTGATTACATTCCAGATGCTATGCAAATGAGTAATTATCTTAAACAGTTTATGTCTGAAAAAAATTCAGAACCAAAATCAGGTACTGGAAAAGCTGTAATGAAGGGCCGTGGCGGCTCATTTAAAGGAGTAAAATAATGCCTAATACACCAAAGAAATTTAAAGGTTTTTCTAAACTGCCAGAAGCAGTTCAACAGAAAATGGACCCTAATGCTGCTATGAAATATATGGAAGGCGGAGCTGTAAACAAGCCTAAAGCTTCTATGTATATGAATGGTGGTAAGGTTATGAATTACAATTACGGCGGCGAAGTTAATGCTCCTAGTTCAGAAGTGGGTGGTGTTATGTATGAAGGTTCTCCAAAGATTAAATCGGCTTCTACCAAAGGTGGTACAGGTTCAGGTAATTCTCGTGGTGGCGGTGCTGCTCTTCGTGGAACTAAATTTTCTGGGGTGAAGTGATGCCCAAAATAACTATAGACATTCATCTTCCCTACGATGATATGCCAGAATATGATATGCCAGAAGATGAGGTGCTAATCGTTGAAGACATTATTGATGAAGATGCTCCAGAAGAAATAGTCATTACTTGCCCAACTTGTGGTGCAGTAATGGCTGAAGACTTTGAAGAAGATTAATAGCATCATTATAACAGGAGCCTAAAATGGCAATTGAGCAAGGTATAGGCGCAGGTGGTATTACTGAAGAACCTATAGTCGAAGATAACACTCGTATGATGGAAATTCCTGAATTGCCTGTTAATCCGGGCATTACAGAATTTGACGATGGCAGTGCTGTTATTGGCGAATACGAAGAAGAGACAGAAGCTCTTGAAGAAATTGAATTTGATGGCAACTTAGCTGATATTATCGACGAAGATGAATTAAGTTTAATTTCTTCTAATCTTGTTGGATCAATTGAAGATGATTTGTCTGCGCGTCAAGATTGGGAAGACACTTACAAAAAGGGTCTTGAGTTTCTTGGCATGAAGACTGAAGAGCGTTCAGAGCCGTTTGAAGGTTCTTCTGGCGTTATTCACCCTTTACTTGCCGAAAGCGTTACACAGTTCCAAGCACAAGCTTATCGTGAGCTTTTACCTGCTACTGGTCCTGTACGCTCGCAAGTTGTTGGCGCTCAAAACGAAATGCTTGTACGTCAAGCAGAGCGCGTAAAAGATTATATGAATTATATGATTACTTATGAAATGGAAGAATACGATCCTGAGTTAGACCAAATGTTGTTCTATCTTCCAGTGATTGGCTCCACATTCAAAAAAGTTTACAACGATCCACTAAAGCAACGTGCTGTTAGTAGTTTTGTTCACGCAGAAGATATGATTGTTCCTTATGGAGCAACTGATTTAAGTTCATCTCCTCGTATTACACACCGTTTAACTATGGATTCAAATGAAATTCGTAAGCTTCAGCTTGCTGGATTTTATCGTGACATTGATCTGCCTTCTGAATCTGGAGGTGGCGATTTATCTATGGGTCAAGTTGAGGAGTCTATTGATGACATTCAAGGCGTTCATCCATCAGGTCCATCAGACGAGCTTATACTGTACGAAGTTCATACGTCATTAGACATCGAAGGTTTTGAAGACCTTGGAGAAGATGAAGAGCCTACAGGTTTACGTTTGCCATATATTGTGACTATTCTTGAAGATTCAGGTGAAGTTCTTGCTGTTCGTAGAAACTATGATCCTATGGATCAAATGAAACGTGCAAAGCAATATTTCGTACATTATAAATTCCTTCCGGGATTGGGTTTCTATGGCTTAGGCTTAACGCATATGATTGGCGGTTTGGCACAAGCTTCTACTTCTATCCTGCGTCAGCTTATTGATGCAGGCACGCTCTCCAACTTACCAGCAGGTTTCAAAGCCCGTGGTGCTCGAATTCGTGATGAAGATTCACCCCTTCAACCGGGTGAATTCCGCGATATTGATGTTGTTGGGGGTACCCTGCAAGGCTCTTTGATGCCCCTCCCCTTTAAGGAGCCTTCAGGGACGCTATACAATTTGCTTGGAACACTTGTAGATGCTGGACGTAGGTTTGCATCAATGGCTGACATGAAGGTTGGCGAAATGAGTGGAGATACGCCAGTTGGTACAACTATGGCTATTATGGAGCGTGGCACTAAGGTTATGTCCGCAATCCACAAGCGCTTGCATTATTCTCAAAAAATTGAGTTTAAACTTCTTTCAAAGATTTTTGCCGAAAGCATACCTGCTTATCCTTATCAAGCTGACATGCAATCTGGTCCAGAAATATTTGCACAAGACTTTGATTCTCGTGTAGATGTTTTGCCTGTTTCCGATCCTAACATATTCTCAATGTCTCAGCGTATTGCGTTGGCACAAACAGAATTGCAATTGGTTCAGTCTAACCCGCAGATACATGGAGGACCACAAGGTCTATACACAGCGTATCGAAAAATGTACGAAGCTCTAGGTGTAACAAACATTGATGGAATATTGCCACCACCACCACCACCAGCTCCTCCTGTTAATCCTTCTAAGGAAAATCAAAACGCTTTGATGGGCGCTCCTTTACAGGCATTCCCAGAACAAGACCATGAGGCTCACATAGAGGCTCACATGGCTGTTATGTCCACTCCTGCAATGCAACTTAACCAGCAGGCTATTATGTCCTTACAGGGCCACATACAGGAGCACATAGGTCTATTGGCTGAAGCACAAGCGAAACAGGAAATTATGAGTAAAATTCCTCCAGAGCAGATGCAAATGATGCAGCAACAAGCTCAAATGATGCAACAGCAACAAGGACCACAAGGTCAAGCTCCTGATCCTATGGATCAATTCAAGCCACAGATAGATTCTTTAGCGGCTCAAATTATTGCTGACTTAACTGAAGAACTTGCGCAGGCTGTATCTGCACCTGAACAATCTGATCCTCTTGTAGATATTAGAAACCAAGAGCTACAAATAAAAGTTGCCGATCTGGAACGTAAAGAAAAAGAATTTGAAGCAAAGCAAGAATTTGATCGCGAAAAAGAACGAAATGATGTTCTTACAGCTCAACAAAGAATTGATGTTTCAGAAGCCGCTTTGGCTGACAAAACTAGAATAGCAGAAAACCGTATTAAAACACAGCGCGACATTGCAACGCTAAACGCAAATATGAAAGGACAGTAATATGTCATCATCAGTAAGAGATAAAATAATTACACAAATACGCGAAGCAAAGCGTACTCCTAAAGTTGTAAAAGAAACCGTAAAGGTTGAACCAATAAATGGAAAAGGTGGATTTGTATCCGATGACTCAATCGTCCCAGAAAAAGAAATTAGAGTTGAAAGCCCAATCAAAGCTAAAACCAAAAAAAGCTCTGTTAAAAAATCAAACAAAAAGTCTAAGTAAATTTAGCAAAATAGCAAGACCCCAGAGGTTCCAAGGTATTTTCTGATTATCTGGTAATTATACTTGTGTTTCCCGCATAGTCTTATACTATATGTGGTATGGATGCACTACATTTAGCAGAATTTTTATTTAAAAGCATTCGTGAGCGCGATGCTCGTCTTAAAGACAAGCTTGCGGACAGTTCGATACAAACCTTCGAGGAGTATCGGTATATAGTAGGCCAAATACGTGGCATGGCCTACGTTGAAGAAGAACTTCAAGCCGCGATGAAAGGTATAGAGTACGCGGATGACTAAAAAGTTATTTGTGCCAGAATACGTTGCAAAAGCAGCGCAAAAGGCAATTAAGGGAGCATCAGAGCTTCCACAACCAATAGAAAACGCATTTGGCAAAGCTGCCAAGAGTAAAAATACAGATGATCCTTCAGAAATGGAACAATCATCTTTAGAGCGACTGCCGCAGCCTACAGGCTACCGAGTTCTCATAATTCCTTACTATCCTAGCGAAAAGACAAAGGGCGGACTTATTGTTCCTGACGCTGTTCGTGAACGTGAATCTTTTGCTACTGTAGCCGCTTACGTTGTCAAACTAGGCCCAGATGCCTACAGTGACCCCCAGAAATTCCCAAGTGGTGCGTGGTGTAATGAGAAAGATTGGGTTCTTATAGGAAGATATAGTGGAAATAGGTTCAAAGTGGAAGGACTTGAGGTTCGTATTATAAATGACGACAATATTATCTCAACAATCCTTGACCCCAAGGATATTTCTTATGTATAAGTTAATAGAGAACAAGGAAAACGGTTATGTCTGAAGAAATTCGTGAAGACGATGACTTTGAAGCCAATACATCTGTTGAGGTCGAAGATGACCAAGACGAAGATATTGATGAATCTTCTGAAGAAGAAGAAAGCCGAACAAAAGTTCGTAAAAAATCTGGTGGCGACGATGAGCTAGAAAATTATAGTGAATCAGTTCAACGCAGAATTAATCAATTAACAGCAAAACGTAAGCAGGCTTCTGAAGAAGCTCAAGCCGCGTACCAATATGCTGAAACCATTAAGCAAGAAAACGAGCAAATGAAGACCCGCTTGCAACAAGTAAGTAAGGGTTACAATTCAGAAGCTGAAGGCCGCTTGAATGCACAAGAAGCCCAAGCAACTCGCGCTTATTCTGAAGCTAGTGAGGCTGGCGATTATGATCGTGCAGCTAAAGCTCAACAAGCTCTTGCCCAAATTGCTGTAGCTAAAGATAAGGTTCGATCTCAAAAAGTTAATATTGATCGTCAATCAAATCAACTTCAGCAACAACAACAGCAACAACAGCAACAACAGCAATCTGTTGCTCCACAACCCGCTGCGCCAAAAGAGCGTGACGCTAAATTAGAAGGCTGGCTAGATAAGAATAGCTGGTTTGGTAATGATCGCATTATGACGCGAGCAGCCCAAGCTATTCACGAACAGTTAGTTTTAGAAGAGGACTATGATCCTTCATCCAGCGATTACTACAAAGAAATCGACTCACGGATGCGCAGGGAAATGCCTCAAAAGTTTAAGGAAAAACGGTCCAACGCCCAGACTGTCGCTCCCACGTCCCAAGGACGGTCTATAAAATCAGGGCGGAAAAAATCGGTTGAGTTATCACCGGGTCAAGTTGCTTTTGCAAGGAAAATGAGAATACCACTCGAAAAGTACGCGCAAGAAGTAGCCAAACTAAGTAAACGGAGTAAATAATCATGGGAAAAGATCAAAATAGGACACCACGCGACTCAGGTACGCGGGAGCGCGGAGAGCGCTTACAAGAATGGCGTCCGGGTTCAGCTTTAGAAGCACCAGAGCCACCCATTGGTTTTAAACACCGTTGGATACGCGAATCAATATTTGAATTCGACGATAAGACTAACGTACATAAAAAACGGCAAGAAGGTTGGGACCTCGTTCGCGCTGAGGACTACGATGACTATTACGGCCCTGTAGTAGACGAAGGAAGAAACGCTGGCATCATTGGTGTTGGTGGTCTTGTTCTCGCAAGAATCCCCGTCGAAATGGCAGAGCAGCGGAGTAAACACTATCAAGGTGTATCACAAAATCAAATGGATGCAGTGGATCGTGATTGGATGCGTGAAAACAATCCAGCCATGCCAAAGCTGAATCCTCAACGTAAATCATCCGTTTCCTTTGGGAAAAAGGGAAATGGAAACTCTGAAGGAGAGTAAGCATGTCAAATCAAGACGCTGCCTTTGGCCTTCGTCCAATTAGAACAAGTACAAGCTCTCAGCGGCAAAACCGTTATCGTATTGCCTCTGAGTACAACGTAACAATTTTCCAAGGTGACATGGTTAAAGCCGTCACTGGTGGTGTAATTGAACGTGTTGTTGCTGGTGCGACTGATCTAATTTTAGGCGTATTTAATGGCTGTGAATATGTAGATGCCAGTGGGAACGTAGTGTTCTCAAATCACTGGCCTGCTAGTACAGTTGGCACAAAAATCTTTGCAAATGTAATTGATGATCCATCTGCCACTTTTGAAATCCAAGCAAATGCTGCTATGCCTATAGCTGACTTGTTTGGTAACTTCGATATGGTAGATCAATCTCCCGTAGGAACTACTACAAGTGGTAATTCACACATGGAGCTTGCTGTATCAACTGGTGCAACCACCGCAGGGCTTTGTTTAAAAGCAATCGACATTTCTCAAGACCCTGAGAATAGCGATGTTTCTTCGGCAAATACTAACGTAATTGTCAAAATCAATAACCACCTGTTCAGTGCTGGCACTGCGGGTCTAGCGTAAAGGAGGCTAAGTTATGGCTATTTCACGTTCACAACTTGTCAAAGAGCTAGAACCGGGCCTCAACGCTCTGTTCGGCATGGAGTATGAGCGCTATGAAGGCGAACATGCTCAAATATTCGAAACTGAATCATCAGACCGAGCGTTTGAAGAAGAAGTTATGCTTGTCGGATTTGGGAATGCTCCCACAAAATCCGAAGGTTCGGGTGTTGACTTTGATAATGCAAATGAAGCATACACTGCTCGTTATTCACACGAAACAGTGGCACTTGCATTCGCATTGACTGAAGAAGCAATCGAAGACAATTTGTATGATCGCCTTGGCGCTCGTTATACAAAAGCACTAGCGCGTTCTATGGCGCACACTAAGCAAGTCAAAGCTGCATCTGTATTGAACAATGCGTTCAATAGCAGCTTTTCAGGTGGTGACGGCGTTGAGCTTTGTTCAACTGCTCACCCACTTTCAGGCGGCGGTACTTTCCGCAATGAACCATCAACAGCAGCAGACCTTAACGAAACTTCGTTAGAAAATGCTTTGATTGATATTTCAACGTTTGTAGACGAGCGTAACATGATCATTGCCCTTCGCGGTTCAAAGATGATTATTCCACCACAACTGCAATTCGTTGCGGATCGTTTGTTGGAATCAACTCTTCGTCCGGGTTCATCAGACAATGATGTAAACGCAACTAAAAACATGGGTATGGTTCCAGAAGGTTATACAATAAACCACTTCTTGACAGACCCAGATGCGTTTTTCATCAAAACTGATGCTCCTAACGGATTCAAACACTTTGAGCGTTCACCAATGCGAACGAACATGGAAGCTGATTTCGATACAGGCAATATGCGTTTCAAAGCGCGTGAGCGTTACAGCTTCGGCTTTTCTGACCCACGTTGCGTATTCGGTTCTCCGGGAGCGTAACAACAAGTCTTGTTGTTTTAGGAAAGGGGCAGCTTCGGTTGCCCCTTTCTTTTTTTAAAAATGTAATGTATTGTGGCCTTATCCCTGACAGTCGCATAATGCGGCTGACTTAACCCCGACAGGAGATTCTCATGGGTAATTCTACTTTCAGCGGACCAGTACGTTCGCAAAATGGTTTTGAAGACATCACAACCAATGCCACAACTGGCACTCAAACAACTAATTCCACATATGGTACAAACGCCTCAGTAGGTGGAACACTTGCTGTAACAGGCGCAACAACATTGTCAGCGGCTGTTAATAGTTTGTTTGTAAAACACGTAGCTCACGTTACTGGAGTGACAGTAAACTCTACAGCAGGTGACTCTCCAACTATTGGTACATTTGCACAGCCTGCAAACACTATTATCACTAACATTAAAATCTTTTGCGCCGTTGCACCTGTAACGGGAAGTGGTGACATTGGTTATGAAGTAGGTACATCTTCTTCTGGTGCGCAGATTGTAGCTACTCAGGCTGACGAAATCTTAGACGCTGGTACAACAGTTGTCTTAGGCAACGTAACTTTAACAGAGCTAGTTCTTCAAACACAAGATGGTACAACTGCACCAGCTTCTGTTCAGTATGCGTCAGCAGCTCGTAATATTTTCTGTAACATCACAAATACAGTTAATGCTACAACAGCAGGTTCGTTTACGTTCATCATTGAGTATGTGCAAATCGCATAAACAATTGGGAGGGAGCTTTGGCTCCCCCCTTTTCTTATAGGAGGCCAAAATGGCAGCATCAGACGTAAAACCAGTCATCATCAGTGATGAAGTGGCTTTAGACGCAGACGGCATTTCAGTTGCCGCTGGAGTGGGCAACAATGCCGCTCTGACAATTGGCGGAGCATTAGCCGATGGAGGTAGCGTTACTAACGCTTCTGGAAGACAAGTAACAATATTATCAGCAGGCAATGATTCAAGTAAATCATTTAATGTAGTTGGTACGGATGTAAATGGTGCATCTCTTACAGAGAATGTCACGGGAGCTAACGCTGGAACAGCAACAAGCTCTGGTTATTTTAAGACTATTTTAAGCATTACCGCTGTTGGTAATCCTGCGGGAAACGTATCCGCTGGTATTAACAATAATGCGCTAGGTGTAATTTTTGCAGACAGAACCCGATTGCAGGGATTTTCTTTTGTTTCTGGAGGAACCGCTGGTAAAGCTAATCTTAGAGACGGTGGTGCCACGGGTACTGAATTTATACAGTTTCGATCTATTGGAACAGATAGCACTTCGGATGACCCGTTTATTCCAGATGAAGGTGTACTGTTTAAAAATGGTTGCTTTGTTACGTTTATTGTAGGCACTATTGATTTAATGATGTTCTACCACTGCTAAATTCGAAGGAAAATAAATGGCAGACAAGCCTATAAAACGAAATAAGAAAAATTACCGTTCCACTAAGTCTGGGGCGGGAATGACAAAAGCTGGAGTTGCCTCATATCGTAAGAAAAATCCCGGCTCTAAACTTAAAACTGCCGTTACTGGTAAGGTTAAAAAAGGTAGCGCCGCTGCCAAACGCCGTAAATCTTATTGCGCACGTTCAGCAGGTCAAGCAAAAAAGTTTCCAAAGGCCGCAAAAGACCCGAACAGTCGATTGCGCCAAGCTAGAAAAAGGTGGAATTGTTAAATGGCTACAGGAAGATCACAATCATCTAAACAGGTGACAAAACCCGGACTTTACGCTAATATTGCTGCTAAGAGAAAGCGTATAAAGGCTGGTTCTAACGAAAAAATGCGCAAACCCGGAACAAAAGGCGCACCAACAGCAAAGAATTTTAAAAAAGCGGCTAAGACTGCTAAAAAAAGAAAACCTTCTAAAAGAAAGAAAACTTAAATGGCTGTATCAGGCTCAAAAGACTTTGAATTAGATGTAGCAGACTACATTGAGGAAGCTTTTGAGCGTTGCGGCTTAGAAGTGCGTACAGGATACGATCTTAAAACTGCAAAACGTTCTATGAATATAATGTTTGCTGATTGGGCCAATAGAGGCTTAAATCAATGGACAATTGCACAAAGAAACTTTACTGTAACAAAAGGCGATGGTAATGAGCCTCTTGGTGCTGAGATAATTGACATATTATCACTTGTTATACGACGAGATGGTACAGATTATGCCCTAAATCGCATAAGTCGTGATGAATACCTAAATATACCAACAAAGTCTACAGTTGCACGCCCGACACAGTTTTTTGTTGATAGGCAGATAAATCCAGTGCTTCAAATGTGGCCTTTACCTGATAATAGCACTGATTTGGTGATTTATGACGCTCTAGTGCGCATGGATGATGCTGATTCATTCACTAATACAACGCAAGTTCCCTTCCGTTTTTACCCTGCTTTAGCCGCTGGTTTGGCGTATTATATCTCTATGAAACGTGCTCCAGACCGCGCTCAATTGCTAAAAGCTACCTATGAAGAAGAAATGAACCGTGCAATGGACGAGGATAGAGATCGTGCATCTTTCCGAGTAGCGCCTGATTTAAGGAGCTACCGTTATGTCTAAATATGCCACTGGAAAATGGGCATATGGTATATCTGACCGATCTGGCTTCCAATATCGCTTGCGTGACATGCGCAAGGAGTGGAATGGCCTTTTGGTTGGTAAAGACGAATGGGAGCGAAAACAACCGCAATTAGAGCCGCTTAGAGCCACACCTGATCCGCAGGCTTTACGAAATCCTAGACCAGAACAGAACTTATCTGAGCAGAGAAGTATACAATACGGATGGAATCCTGTAGGTCTTAAATTTGATGGTGGTTTAACCCCTAATAACTTAGTTGCAACTGGATCAGTTGGCAGCGTTACGGTGAATATAACATGAGCTTTACATACGCGGAACTAAAAACAGCAATTCAGAACTATACTGAGAATACAGAGACAACCTTTGTGAATAGTCTCGATATTTTTATAAAAAATGCTGAAGAAAGAATATTAAAGATTTCACAGCTTGAGGTTTTTAGAAAAAATCAATCAGGTACGCTAACGCCGTACTCAACAGATGCAACAAATTCTAAATACCTTACTGTTCCTACAGATTACTTATCAACTTTTAGTCTTTCTTTTACAAAAAACGGTTCAAAAGAGTTTTTGTTATTTAAGGACGTAAACTTTGTTCAATCGTTTAATCCTAATAGCACAACAGTTGGATCACCTCGTTATTACGCGCAGTTTGATGTAACGCACTTCATAATAGCTCCTACTCCAGACGAAGCATATGAGGTTGAGCTTCATTACTTCTACCGTCCAGCCAGTTTAACTTCTGCTGGAGACTCTGGAACGACATGGTTAAGCACTAACGCTTCTGTAGCCTTACTTTACGGGTCTTTAATCGAAGCTTACACATTTATGAAAGGTGAAGCTGATTTAGTAGCAAATTATACTCAACGCTTTACTGAAGCTATGTCTCGTGTAAAGAACTTTGGTGAATCTCAAGAAGTTACTGATGCTTACCGAACTGGTCTAATTATGAGGGAGAAAACATGATACCTAGTTTAAACATTAACTTACCCGCTGACTACAAGGTAGAGGTTCATACCTCTAAAGGACGCGGTTTTAATCCTGAAGAAATTGCAGAACGGTGCGCAGATAAGATTCTTTCTGTTTCTGACAGCGCTCATCCTGCAATTCGACAGCAAGCACACGCATTTAGGAAGAATATAGTTAAGCTGGTAGAATTTTATCTAGCAGATGCTGTGCAAAACGACAGAACTACTATATATAACGCATTAACAGACGCGGGACATCCAGAGCTTGCGTCACTTATAAGGAGATTGTGACATGGCCTTTAACGGTAATTTCATGTGTACGAGCTTTAAGAAAGAGCTTCTTGAGGCCAAGCACAACTTTTTAGCGAGCGGTGGCAACACGTTTAGGTTGGCGCTGTATACTAACAGCGCAACATTTACTGCGGCTACTACAGCTTACACTAGCACTAATGAAATCAGCAACACTGCTGGTAGTGCGTACACTGCGAAGGGTGTGGCCTTAACGAACGTAAACCCTTCCGCTTCGGGAACTACCGCATTAACAGATTTTGCTGATGCTTCTTTTAGTTCTGCAACTTTTACGGCTCGTGGCGCTTTAATTTTTAACGACACCGCGTCTGGTGATCCTACTGTTGTTGTTCTGGACTTTGGTGCAGATAAAACAGCCAGTAACGGAACATTTACAGTTGTTTTCCCAGCGGCAGATGCAAGCAACGCGATAATTAGGATAGCGTAATGACTAATAAGGTTGTTGCCTATTTAGGGTGGAACTCTTCTAGCCAAGGCTGGGGACAAAGCACTTGGGGCAACAACATAGCACTTCCGGGAGCTACAGGGTCTATAGGGGCTTCTGTAGTCGTCGTAGCTAACGCTGTTCAACCTGCTACTGGGCTTGCATCTACTGGATCAGTAGGTGGAGTAACCGTAACAGGAACAGCTAATGTCGCTGTAACAGGAATAACAGCTACAGGCTCATCTGGAGCAGTTACTGTTATAGGTATAGCTAACGTAGCTCTAACAGGGCTATCTTGTACGGGACAGGTTGGTAATGCAGTCGCAGAAGCTGACTCAAACGTATACCTTATAGGTCTTTCCGCTACCGCAAGTGTTACACCGACTCAACTTCTTGTGTGGGGCGACCTTGATCCCAACCAGAATCCGAGTTACAATCCAATAAACCCAACCTCCTCACCATCGTGGGGTCAGGTTGCAGCATTCTAGGAATTAAAAAATGGCTAGTACATATGTCAACAATCTACGCCTTGAAGAAATCGGCACTGGTGAACAGTCTGGTACTTGGGGCGATACAACAAACACTAACTTAGAAATAATTGGTCAATCAGTTGCTTGGGGAACCAGAGCAATTGCAAACGCCTCCACGGACAATATTACGATTGCCGATGGTGCGTTAGACGCAGACAGGTGCCTTGGGCTAAAGCTCACAGGCGGCGGACAAGCTTGTACTGTCACACTTCTTCCAAATACGAGTTCTAAAACTTGGTTCATGTATAACGCAACGGCTGCTGCTTTGACTTTTACCTGCGGAAGTGGCGCTAATGTAATAATTCCTGCGGGTCAAACCAAAGTTATTGCAACAGATGGTCTAGGTTCAGGAGGCGTGGTTCACGATCTTCTTACTGCGGTTAATTTAGCTGGAACAACCACTGTTGATGACTTGATAGTTAGTGACGATCTAACAGTTACTGATGATATGACCGTTGGTGGAACGCTTGGTGTGACAGGAGTATTAACAGCAACATCCTTAGACATCTCAGGTGACATAGACGTAGACGGCACAACTAACCTAGACGTGGTAGATATCGACGGTGCTGTTGATATGGCCTCTACACTTACAGTTGCAGGAGTTCTTACAGGTGCTTCCTTAGACATCTCAGGCAACATAGACGTAGACGGTGTAACTAACTTAGATGTAGTAGACGTAGACGGAGCAGCAAACTTTGCAGCAGACGTAACTATTGCAACTGGTGCTGACATTATTACTGCTTCAGCAGGCACTGACAATGTTCGTATAGGTTTAGACGCAGGTGACTCA
>ENA-OSJC01000850-OSJC01000850.1-marine-metagenome-genome-assembly--contig:-NODE-850-length-27752-cov-11.027245_pt1 | contig 27752 bp, 26 predicted proteins | sample MGYA00237885_ERZ534234 | MGnify/ENA primary metagenome ERZ534234 (study PRJEB26413, sample SAMN06343907) | marine metagenome | isolation source: coastal waters | place: Atlantic Ocean: West Antarctic... | reverse complement strand
GAGTGGTAGTTCAGTTGGTTAGAATACCGGCCTGTCACGCCGGTGGTCGCGGGTTCGAGTCCCGTCCACTCCGCCAATAATCAAATATGGGCTAAAATTTTAGTTTATATTTAAAATTAAAGAACCATTATATTTTATTTTGGTCATTTAATTATTAATATGTGAGTATTTAAATATGTTAGAACAAATTAGAAATAGGACTCAAACTACCTTTGCAAAAGTTATTTTAGGTATAATAATTGTTCCTTTTGCACTTTTTGGTATCGATTCTTATTTATCATCTGTTGGAAATGTTATTCATATTGCGTCAGTAAACAATGAGCATATTACCGCTAAAGCATTACAGGATGCCGAAAATCGATTTAAAGCCCGCCAAGAAGAATCGACAGACCCTAAATTATTTGAAAGTATAGAGTTTAAAAAAGCAATTTTAGAGGGATTAATAACAGAAAAGTTAATTAATCAAGAAATCAAAAATTCAGGGTTTCATATTAGTAACAGTCAAATTGCAACGTATATATCAGGTATGCCTGAATTTAAAAAAAATGGAAAATTTTCTCAAGAACAATACGATGAAGTTCTAAAGATTAATAACATAACTCCCAAAAATTTTGATGACAAGATCAAAAGTGATCTTGGAACCCAGCAAGTAAAAAACAGCTTAAAGAGGCTTTCTTTTGTTCCAAAAAATAAAGTTCAGAATCTTGTTGACTTAGCTTATCAAAAAAGAGATGTAAGTATTTTTGAACTAAAACAAGATAACTTTAAAGATAAAATTGATCTTTCTGATTCGGCATTAAAAAAAGTATATGAAGAAAGTAAGTCTTCGTTTATGCGCCCTGATCAGGTTAAGATTAAGTTTATAATTTATTCTGTGGCAGGAATTGTTCCGAATGTAAAAGTAACAGATAAAGAGGTGAAAAGTTATTTTACCAATAATATTGATAGATATCAGTCAGACCAACAAAGAAGGGCAAAGCATATATTGTTTACTGTTGGATCAGACTTAACAAGCGATGAAGTAAAAAAAATTGCAACAAAAGCTCAAAATATTCTTAATGAAATCAAAAAAAATCCTAAGAATTTTAAGAAAAATGCTGAAAAATATTCACAAGATTCAGAATCATCTAAAAATGGTGGAGACCTTGGCTTCTTTTCCAGAGGGGATATGACTAAAGTTTTTGAGGATACAGTTTTCTCTATGAAAAAAAATCAGATTTCTGAGCTTATTAAGACTGAATTCGGTTTTCATATTGTGATGTTAACTGACATAAAAGGAGAGGAAGTTAAATTTGAATCAGTTAAAAATAAAATTAAGGGTGAATTAATTTTTAATAAAGCCCTTGCTGAATACGGTTCAAGTGCAGAAGATTTTAGTAATACTGTTTATGAGCAATCTGAAAACCTCCAACAAGCAGCAAACAAGTTTTCTTTAAAAATTGAAGATAGCGAATGGTTAAGCTTTGAGAACGCAAAAAAATTCTTTAACAATGAGGCTTTTGCTCAAGCAATTTTTGATAAATATGCTATAGATAATCAGAAAAATATAGCTGCTATTGAAGCTTCACCTAATAATTTAGTTGCGGCTAGAGTTGTTGACTTTCGGCCTTCAGCTTCAAAATCTTTCGAGGAAGTTAAGGGTTTAATTAAAGATTTTCTTATAGAAGCAGAATCACAGAGGCTTTTAATTGCAGCTGGAACTAAATTGATTAAAGATGTTAAATTAAAACCGAATCTTATCAATTGGATCGATCAACTAATTGTAGATCGTGTTGATAGGCAAGGTTTATCTGATCCCCTCATAAATGCAATATTTCAAATGGATGACCAAGACCTCCCGGCGTATACAGGTTTTTATGATAACAAAGGTGAATATATTATTGTTAAACTCAGCAAGGTTGTTACTGATAAGATTGAGGATAAAGATTCATTCGATACATACTATAATGATTATATGTTAATGATTCAGAAAGAAATTGATTTTTCATTCATATCTGATTTAAAAGCTAAAGCTGATATTGAATTTAAACTCTAATTTATTGGATATTTAGAATTAATCTATTGAGCCAGCAGCAGTAATATTCATTCCTCCATCTACGTAAGTAATCTCTCCTGTAACCCCTGACGCAAGGTCGCTACACAAAAATGCAGCAACATTACCAACCTCTTCAGTTGTTACATTTCTTTTTAATGCTGCATGACGCTCATTAAAATCATACATTTTATCAAAGTTGGCAATACCTGAGGCTGCCAAAGTTTTGATAGGACCCGCTGAAATTGCATTCACCCTAATTCCTTTTGTTCCTAAACTATGAGACATGTATTTTACATTAGCTTCAAGGCTAGCTTTTGCTAAACCCATTACATTATAATTAGGCATTGTTCTTTCAGCACCTAAGTAACTAAGAGTCAAAAGACTCGAGTTTTTATTTAAATAAGGCACTGCAGATTTTGCAAGAGCAGTAAAACTATATGAGCTAACATTATGCGCAATTGTAAAATTTTCGCGGGTAGTTGATTCAATAAAATCACCACTTAGTGCTTCTTTTGGCACAAATGCTATTGAGTGAACTAAGATATCAAAATTACCCCATTTTTTTTCTAGCAGCGGAAAAAGGTTCTCAATATCTTCATCTTTTGCGACATCACATGGCAAAACAATAGTTGAATCAAAATGTGAAGCAAGTTTCTCAACACGTTCTTTATGTTTTTCCATTTGGTAAGTGAATGCGAGTTCAGCCCCTTGTTTTTTCATAGATGAAGCTATCCCATAAGCAATCGATCGATTACTAAGTAATCCAAGTATTAATACCTTTTTATTTTTTAAGAAGCTCATAGTTGACCTTTTTTTAGTAATTAGTTTTTATTTTTAGGATCTAATATATCCCTAAGTCCCTCGCCAAGTAAATTATATCCCAATACAGTAATGAGGATAGCCAAACCAGGAAATAAAGAAAGCCACCAAGCAAATTGAATATATTCTTTTCCATCAGTCAGTATATTTCCCCAAGATGCGGTTGGGGCTTGAACACCCAAACCTAGAAAACTAAGACCAGATTCCACTAAAACTGCACTTGCAATTCCAAGAACTGAACTAACGATGATAGGCGTTAGGCTGTTTGGAAGAAGGTGCTTTATTATTATTGATAAATGATTCGAGCCCATTGTCTCTGCAGCAAGAACGTATTCTCTTTGACGTAAACTAAAAAATTGAGCTCTTACAAGTCTTGTAACGCCCATCCACGATGTTAAGCCAATTACAATCATAATATTCCATATTGATGGGGTAAGAAATGCTATTACAGCTAATATTAGAAAAAATGTTGGTATTGAGAGCATTATGTCGACAAACCGCATAATTAATGAATCAACCCAACCTCTATAGAATCCAGCTAATGAACCCAAAACAACACCAATAAAAGTTGCTATACCTACAGCTACAAAACCAACTAGTAGCGATATTTGTGCCCCATAAAGCATTCTTGAGAAAACGTCTCGTCCAAGCCCATCTGTTCCCATTAGATGGTTTATTGAGGGCGGAAATAATATAGAGTTTATGTCAATAAAATTTGGATCATATGGAGCAATAATGGGTGCAACTAAAGCTAAAATTAAAATTGTTAAAATAATAATAAGGCCAGAAAGTGCGAGAGGATTTTTTAAAAAAACACTCATTTAACCAAACCTTTTCTTACTCGGGGATCAGCCCAAGCATAACCAATATCTGCAAGTAAGTTTCCTATTAGGGTTAGAAAAGACCCAATAGTTAAAATCCCCATTATTACGGGAAAGTCCCTCATTAACACTGAATCATAGAAAAGTTTACCCATTCCTGGTATGGCGAAAATTGACTCTGCAATTACAGATCCACCAATAAGCCCAGGGATAGAGAGCCCTACAATCGTAATAAGAGGAAGGATGGCATTTTTAAGTGCATGAATAAATACAATTTTACTTTCTTTCAAACCTTTAGACCTTGCTGTTGTAATAAAATCTTGATGAAGAATGTCTAACATACCATTTCTAACATACAGAGATATACCAGCAAGACCACTCAGGGATGATATTGAAACAGGAAGAATTAAGTGCTTTAGGAGGTCTATAAATTGATCAAAATTACTAAGGTTTTGATAGCCTAAGCTATGGAGCCCTGATATTGGAAGCCATTGGTTGCTAACTCCAGTCCAATACATAAGTAAAAGTGCTAACCAAAAACCCGGAATTGCAAACCCTATAAAAACAAACAAGGTTATAGATCGGTCAACCCAAGTATTTTGACGAACTGCAGAAAGAGTACCAAGAAAAATAGAAATAGAAAAAATAATACAAATACCTAAAAGATTGATCATTAATGTGATTGGAAGCGATTCTTGTATCAACCCTTTAGTAACATTACCAGATTTGTCTGTTCGCTCCCATAAAACTGGTTTTTGGTGTGATGCAAAAGAGTTACCAAAATCAAGCTGAGCGATTCGCTTTAACCACAAGCCATATTGAATGATTACCGGTTTATCAAGATTGTAAAGCTCTCTTAGTTTTTGTCTAGATTCTTCTGATGCTTTTGGGTTAAAGGATGCTTCACTTGATGTAACATCGCCAGGAGCAAGATGCATAATAAAAAATGACACAAGGCTTATTCCAATCAACATTGGTATCATCCACAATATTCTTTTCATTAAGTATGAGGCCATTATCTCGCCGAAATTTCGTTTCTACGAAGAGGCTTTGGTACAAACCAATCATAATTATTGTGATAAATCCCTGCTGGTGGAGCAGGATTCTTAATTCCCTTAACCCTTTTATGCACTGCACTTAACCCATAACCTGCATATAGATAAATGATTGGAGAATCTTCTAATAGATATTTTGAAAATTTATGGTAAATTTTCTCACGCTTAGAAGCGTTTAATTCTACTCGACCAAGCTCAAGTAATTTATCAACATTTTTATTAGAATACCCAAGAAAATTAAATTGACCAGGCCCTTGTTGAGATGAATGCCATATATTATATTGATCTGGATCAAGAGATAGGCTCCATCCAAGAACAACAACATCAAAATCACCAGTTTTTATAAATCTATTCACAAAGCTTGCCCATTCAATTACCCTTATTGAAACCTCAACCCCAATCTCTTGTAATCTTTTTTGAATTACAACTGCTGTCATTTCTCTTTGTTTGTTTTGGTTTGTAATAATCTCAAACTTCAAGGGCTTGCCATTTTTCATTAAGATTCCATCATTATTTTTTTTAAAGCCAGCTTCTTCAAGCAGTGCAAGCGCTTTAGATGGTTTGTAAGGGTAAGGGCTAAGATTTGGATTTATCCACCTTGTACCGGGCTTATAAGGGCTAGAAATTGGTTCTCCTAGACCTAGAAGCACTCCTTTAATAACCTCATTCTTATCAATCGCATAATTTAGAGCCTGCCTAACTCTGATATCGTTAAATGGGGGTTTTTTAAGATTAAAGCCGAGGTATGTGTAACCATTCCCTAGCTCTTTATAAAGTGCAATTTTTTGTTGCAAATCTTTTCTTGCTGGGAATACTCTTTGATATTGAATTGGGTTTATATTCATAACATCAATATTATCAGCAGTGAGCTCTAAGAATTGTGACGAGGTATCAGGAATTATTCTTGAGATTAGTTTTTTTATTAAAGGAACCCCCAAAACACTCTTATCATTAGCTTTAAGAGTTACTTGTTGGCCACTTATCCACTCATCAAGCTTGTAAAAGCTTGACCCTGTTGGCTTTCGTGAAAAGAAAGTATTATTAATATCTTCATCTTTTAAAATATGCTTGGGAAGAATGTGCAGCGATGTCCAGGTATCCAAGGCTGGAGCGTAACTATTTTCGTAAGTAACTTTGAATGTCAAAGGATCGGGGGTAGAAGCCTTTTTAACGAGTTGATAGTCGGAAGCATAAGGAGTTCTAGTATTAGGATTGGTTATTAATTTCCACGTGAATAATACATCTGCACTTGTAAGTGGCTTCCCGTCTGCCCATTGAAGGCCTTTTTTTAATTTAAAACTAATCGTTTTTTGGTTGTTAGAGATTGCCCAGCTTTCTGCCAAATCTGGAGCATAATTTAAATTTTCATCATATTTGAGTAGGGAGTTAAATATATTTCCAGCTATTGCTGATGAGGCTGAATCACCAGCAATCATAGCAATAAGATTACTCGGTTCTCCAGCCATAGCATTAATAAGGCTTCCACCAGAAACATTTTTAAATTTTCCATTATAATCAATGACTTCAGAAGTCTCTTTTGAGCAACTTACTAGACATATTGATGAGATAAGAATAGCAATATAGTTAGAAAATAAGAATTTTTTTTTCATATGCTCATAAAGTAAGTTATTTAGGAATATCTAAAGTATGACCTATGATTATTTTATCCGATCGTAGTTCATTAAATTCTTTAATATCTTTAACTGCGATATTGTATTTGTCGGAAATATGACTCAAAGTTTCGCCACGTGAAACTTTGTGCGTTATTATCGATGAGTAATTATATAATTCGTTAACATTGGTGGGGAAGTATGTTGTTATTGCATCTTTATTAGGTATTAAAATAGTGCTATTTCTTCTAAATGATTTCCTACGCTCTAAGCGATTAACTTGAATTAGTATTTTTCTGTCAATCCCAAATTTTTTAGCAACTTGCGCAACACTTTCTTTCTTTTTTGGCTTATATGAATCCCAATTTGATAAAGGTTTGTCGTAGCCATGAAGGTTGTAATTAAATATATGAATATTTTGATAGGGTAAGTTTATTTTTTGAGGCGTACCTTTTACATTAATGAGCGGTCTTTTATGTTGAGGGTTTAATAGTCGAAATTCCTCAATTGATATCTCAGCAAGCCTTGCAATAAGTTGGGTATCAATATTTTTATCAACTTCAACAACCTCAAAATACGGTTGGTTTTTTATTTTAGGTAAATCTAATCCATATTTTTTAGGATTACTTATAATATTTTTTATAGCAAATAGTTTTGGCACATAGTTTTTTGTTTCTCTTGGTAATCTGAGACTGTAGTAGCCTGTTGGTTTTTTATTTCTTTTATTTCTTTTGATTGCTCTACCTACTCTTCCTTCACCTGCATTATATGAAGCAAGAGCTAATTCCCATGTTCCAAAATCTTTGTGAAGCTTTTCTAAATAATTTAAAGCAGCGTTCGTTGCTTCCATTACTGTCCTTCTGTTATCAACCCACCAATTTTGCTCTAATCCATAAATCTTTCCTGTGGAAGGTATAAATTGCCACATACCTGCTGCTTTTTGTCTTGAAGTCGCTATTGGGTTATAAGCGCTTTCTATCATTGGTAAGAGAGCTATTTCCATCGGCATATTTCTTTTTTCAACTTCACCAACAACATAAAACAAATATTTTTCGCTTCTTGAAAGCATTCTTTGAACGTATTCTGGTCTTTTTGAGTACCATTTTTCAAAGTTTCGTATTCTACGACTTGGCCTTTCCTTCATCTGATAACCGTTATTAATTCTCGTCCAAATACTATATTTATAAGTATCTTTACTATCATTAACATTTTCTTTTTGGCCAATAACTGTTATTTGCTGCCCCAATGCATTTGTTTCAGATTGGACATTAGTTGTTATTGAAAAGAACAGGATTAATAATAAAGTTTGTAAAAATATATTACTTTTAAAATTCATCTTTTCTCTTTCTAATTAATTTAAACTCTCTACTTGTTTTTACCCTAAGAAAAGGATTTGTTTCAAGCTCTTCTTGAAGTATTGATGGAATAGTGATTTGAACATCTTGCAATTTTTTATATCGCTCATTTAGTTGGTAATTGTCTGGATCTATAGTCAATGCAAATTGAATATTTTCTTTGGTATATTCATGGGCACAGTATACTTTTGTATTGGCATTAAGCGAAGAAATTTTTAATAATGAGTTAAACATTTCATCATATGTACCTTCAAACAATCTACCGCAACCACATGCAAATAGAGTATCGCCACAAAATAAATTTTCCTTATCGACATAGACAATATGGTCTAAAGTATGGCCTGGTGTTTCAATTACACTGAACTTAATTTTAGTTCCAGAGATTAAAATTGTATCGTCTTCTTTTGCAATTGTGTATTTAAACCTAAATTCAATATTTTCTGGTCCGTAAATTTGAACTTTGGGATAATAATTGATTAATTCCTCAACACCTCCCATATGGTCATAATGTTTATGAGTAATTAAAATTGCTTTTAAATTCACATTTCTTTCTTTCAGTGTTTTAAGAACGGGTTTTGCATCACCCGGATCTATAATTATACCGTTGAGTTTTTCTTGGACCAACCAAATATAGTTGTCTTTGAATGCTTTGATTGGAAGTATATTTATATTATTATTTGTGGGTAATGTTGAATACATATATAGCTTAAGTTTACCTTGTTTTTATGTTATTTTTAAAATTATGAATTGGTTTAAATCAAAAACTGCAAAAAATCTTATTGAGCAAGAGAAAATAATTATTAATAAATTTATTGAAGATAAATTTGGTTATTATGCTCTTCAAATCGGCTGGCCTTTTGCAGATTTTCTTGAGCAATCAAGAATTAATAAACATATATTTAATGATGGACCTTTAAGAAATATTGTTTTTGATAGCAATGCTATCCCACTTGTTGAAGATTCAATAGATTTAGTTATTTGCCCTCATTTTGTTGAGCAGGGATATAATAAAGATAAATTTAGTGAGTTGTTTCGTGTAATAATTCCTGGCGGGCATTTAATTATTATTGCTTTTAATCCCTTTAGTCTTGCTGGAATTAAAAATTTTTTTTCTTTTGATATGGAATTTCCTTGGAATTCTAAATTTTTAAGTATGACAACTATTCAAAATGAATTAAAAAAATCAGGTTTTTCAGTTGTTGAGGCTAAAATTTCGAACTATCAATTTATTATTTTTGATAATCACTATTTTTTTAATTCTCATTTTGAAAGTATTGGGAACCGCTGGCTACCACTTTTTGGCAATATTTTTTTTATAGTTGCACAAAAAAAAGTAATCAGTCTAACTCCAATTAAGCCAAAATGGAAAAATACTAAAAAAAGAACTATCTTAAAGGAGGAGTAGTTTTAATATGATTAATATTTATACAGATGGGGCATGTAAAGGCAACCCTGGACCTGGTGGCTGGGGCGCATTAATAATTGATGGCGCTAATGAAAATGAAATATGTGGCGGCGAGCCAAATACCACAAATAATAGGATGGAGATTCTTGCAGTAATTATGGCTTTAAAAACTTTAGATGCTAAAAGTGAAGTAACAGTCTTTACCGATTCAACTTATGTGCAAAAGGGTATTAATGAATGGATTAGTAAATGGAAAATTAATGGCTGGAGAACAAGTAATAAAAAAGATGTAAAGAATAAAGATTTATGGCTCCAATTAGATAACATAACTTCCAAATTTAAGATAAGCTGGATTTGGGTAAAAGGTCATTCTGGTCACCCAGAAAATGATAGGGCAGATTATTTAGCAAACCAAGGCGTTGGTATGGAGAAAGCAATACTATGAGGCAGATATTTTTAGATACTGAGACTACTGGGCTTGACCCTAATCAAGGGCATAGGATTATTGAAATTGCTGCAGTGGAAATGAGTAATCGCCAACTAACCACAAATCATTATCATACTTACTTAAATCCTGGAAGAGACATTGATCAAGCTGCACAAGAAGTTCATGGAATAACTTCTGAATTTCTTCAAAATAAACCTTTATTCAAAGATATTGCATTTGAGTTTATAAATTTTATTAAAGATTCTGAAGTGATTATTCATAACGCACCTTTTGATGTTGGTTTTCTTAATATGGAGTTAGGAAAGATAAATCTCGATAAATTAGAAAAGCATTCAGCATCTATTTTTGACACTCTAAAATTTGCTAAAGAAATAAGACCAGGCCAAAGAAACAATTTAAATGCTTTGTGTAAGGCTTATGATGTAGATAATACATCAAGAGCTTTTCATGGCGCACTTCTTGATGCAGAATTACTTTGTGATGTTTACCTCGGAATGACAAGAGGGCAGGAAGCATTCCCAATTAGTTTTTCTGAAAGTTCCGAAGGGTCTATTTTAGAGGATGTAAATCAAGATGGGCTTATTGTTACAAATCCTAATAGCAATGAATTAGAAGCACATAATAACTTTATTTCGAAAATAACGATTAAAAATTAAATACAATACCTAGTATACATCCGCCCAATTGTTAGGAGTTTCGTAGAGTCTAACTTTAAATGGCTTAATTAACTGACCGAATTCTTCATTAAATGATATTTTTAATTTCTCCATAGCTATTAAGGCCATATTTTCAGCAGTTGGAACCAATGGAAAAATTACAGTTTTATGGCCATCCAATGATTCTAAAAATTTAAGAACTACGACATCACCTTTGTAAACTATAAATGAATGATCCCATTCCTCTACGATAGTTTTTTTTATTAGTTCTTTTGCATCTTTGAAATCCATAACCATTCCAAAATCTGAGTTTGATTTATCGGAAACAACCTCACCCTTAATAGTTACCTCAATAGCATATCTGTGACCATGAAGATTTTTACAAGAGCTTTTATGGGAAGGAATTCTATGGCCAGCATCAAATTCTAATTTTGTGGTAATTTCCATTTAAATTTTATCTATAGCGCTTATTCTCTCAAGAGCAGGGGGGTGAGAGTCATAAAAATTTGAATGAAGAGGGTCTGGTGTTAACGTCGACGCATTATCCCTATATAATTTTATTAGTGAAAGTTTTAAATCTGCAGGGTCAGCATACTTACATGCATATTCATCCGCTTCAAATTCATTTTTTCTCGAATAATACGCCATCAAGGGTCTAATGAAAAAGATAAAAAGAGGAGATATCAATAAAAATAGCAATAATCCATTTGCATCACTTTGAATGACCCCTAATGACTCATAAAACCATGAGCTATCTTTTAAAATTCCCAGCGCATATAAGCCTATAAAGCTAATAACAAACATCAGAATAATTCTTTTTTTAACATGGTTATGATGGAAGTGGCCTAACTCATGTGCCAAAACTGCTTCAATTTCTTTATGGGAAAGTTTTTCAAGAAGTGTATCAAAGAATACTATTCTTTTAGAATTTCCAAACCCTGTAAAATACGCATTTCCATGATTACTCCTCAGCGACCCATTCATTACGAAAAGTCCATCTGACTTAAAGCCACATTTTAAAAGTAATTTTTCAATTTTAATTTTTAGCTTTGCATCTTTTAACGGTAAAAATTTATTAAAAAATGGTGCAATATAAGTTGGGTAAAGGGTGAGCATCAAGAAATTAAAAATAGAAATAAATACCCATAGCCATAGCCACCATAAATCACCTAAGTTTGAAATGATCCATAGTGATGCTAGAAGTATCGGAATACCAATAATCACGCTTAAGATGGATTGTTTAATAAGGTCTGTTATAAATATTTTGGAAGTCATTCGATTAAATCCAAATCTTTCATCAATATTAAAAGTTTTATAAATGCTAAGTGGTAGATCAACTAATGACGATATAAGCATGATTGATATAATAACCATTGCTCCGATAACTAATTCATTGTTGATTGAATTGCTGAATATGTCTGTGAGTATGTTTATTCCGCCACCCAAGGTAAGTAAGTATAAAAATATAGCTTGAATAAATAAATCAATTACCCCAATATTCGATTTAGCGATAGTATAATCTGCTGCTTTTTTATGATCTAATATTGAAATTGTTTTAGAGAAGGCGGTTGGAACCTTTTTTTTATTTTTATGTATATGAGCTATGTGCCTTTTTGTAAGCCATACTTGAAAGATTGTTGTGGTAATTAATAAAAAAATAAATAAATAATAAAAAGTAAGTGACATAATGATTGTAATAAACTAAAAAGAGTATTGTGAAGTAAAAGCTTGATAAAAGTAAGTTTAAAGTGAAATTAATATAATATTTTAATGGAAATCATGATGAGCAAAAGTAATGACAATTTAATATGGCTGGATATGGAAATGAGCGGTCTAAATTCAGAAACGGATAAAATCCTTGAGATCGCTGTTATTATAACCGATCCTTTTTTGAAGATTATAGCCGAGAGTCCAGTTCTAGTTTTGAATCAATCTGACGAAGTTTTAGCAAAAATGGATTCATGGAATCAATCTACTCATGGAAAATCAGGGTTAATAGAAAAAGTTAAAAACTCTAAAACAAATGAGGAGTCAGCTACCCATCAATTATTAGAATTTCTTCGGGGATATGTAGGAAAAAACAAATCTCCTATGTGTGGAAACTCTATATGTCAGGATAGAAGGTTTATGGCAAAGTATATGCCAGATTTAGAATCTTACTTTCATTATCGCAACCTTGATGTCAGTGTCTTCAAGGAACTAGCAAAGAGATGGAAGCCTGAGTTAATCCATGGATTTAAGAAAAAGGGCAAGCACGAAGCTTTAGCAGATATTTTGGAATCTATAGAAGAGCTGAAGTATTATCGTGAACATTTTATTAAAGTCTAAGTACATGTTTAATTTTACATTTACAAATTTTTTGATAGTGGGTTTTGCTGCAGCAATTGGAGCTTGGTTAAGATGGTTAATAGGCTATCTTTTGTATGTTTTATATCCAGGACTCCCTCTTGGTGCCCTTGCTGTTAATTTATTAGGTGGGTTTTTAATGGGTATTTCAATTGCATACTTCCAAAATACAGCTACAAACTTAAGTGAAGAGCTAAAGTTATTTATCAATATTGGGTTTTTAGGGGGTTTAACAACTTTCTCTGCTTACACCTCGGACATATTTTCTTTTTTACAAAAAGGGGAGGTGCAAACAAGTTTCATATTCATGGTTGGCCATGTACTCGGTGCATTGATAATGGCATGTATTGGTTGGTATATCCTTATTTTTTTGACTGACTAGCTTTCTTCACTGCACTAGTTTTCTTAACTGCACTAGTTTTCTTAACTGCACTAGTTTTCTTAACTGCACTAGTTTTCTTAACTGCACTATCATCACCTTTAGTTTTTGTTGTTTTTTTTGTTTCAATCATAACTAGCTTTGTAGCTCCAACTTCTTTCTTCGGTTGAGTCTGCCAAGAAGCAGTTTTTTTAGTTTTCGCTTTCTTTTCCTCTGGAAGTTTTGATTTAGCAGTTGAATTTTTTAGAGGAGCTTTAGTTTCTACAAGTTTAAGACCCACTTTAGTCAGGTCTACTTTCTCTAATTTTTCCACCTTTCTTTTTGGTCTAGCTTTAGCCTCATGTGCTATCTCTGGCTTAGCTTCTTTTTGCATGCTAATTTCATTCATTACAGGCATACTTTCTTTTTTTACTGCAGCCTGCATTTTATTTTGGCCCTCATTTCTTACTTCACTTTGATTAGTTTTCCCAGCATTTAAATTATTTCTATTTCTATTGTTGTTATTATTTCTATTTCTATTGTTGTTATTATTTCTTCTTCTATTATTATGTGATCCTTGAGTGTTTTTTATTTCCTCAGTATTTTTTATTTCCTCAGTATTTTTTATTTCCTCAGTATTTTTTATTTCCTCAGTATTTTCTTCTATTTGTACCCCTGCCGAGTCATCATTTGCTGTACCAATTAAATTTTTAAAGAACCCAAAAATAGTTTTATTATTTTTAGATTTAGTATTTCTTTGCGATGGAACAATCGCCTTTACAACCGGCTCTAATCTCTCTTTCTGGTTTTGTTCAGCTTCATCATTATTTTGAATCGATTCAAGTGGTGGCTCAACAGCTTTGTAGTTAGCCTTACTTGTTTTTTGAGAAGATCTTTCAAGATTATATTTAGGAATTTCGTAGTATCTATTTGGAATTATAACAATTTCATTATTGGTTTTGGCTTCAATAGCTGCTATATCTTTCCTTTTTTCATTTAACAGAAGCGTGGCTACCTCAATTGGTATTTGAACTGAGATAATTTGGCCTGTATCTTTATTTGCTTCTTCTTGAATCATTCTAAGCATATATAATGATGTTGACTGAATATCCCTAACCCTCCCTGTTCCTTGGCATCTTGGGCATACACCATTGACTGCTTCCCCTATACTTGGCTTAAGTCTCTGCCTCGATAACTCTAACAAGCCAAACCTTGATATTTTACTTGTTTGTATTCTTGCTTTGTCGAGCTTTAAGGCGTCCCTAATCCTGTTTTCAACTTCTTTTTGATTTTTTAAATTTTCCATATCAATAAAATCAATTACTATTAGCCCACCAATATCTCTTAAACGCAATTGTTTTGCTACTTCATCAGCAGCTTCGAGATTGGTACTTAAAGCAGTGTTTTCAATACTTCTTCCTTTGGTTGAACGGCTTGAATTAACGTCAACGGAAACAAGTGCTTCAGTATGATCGATAACAAGCTCACCCCCTGACGGAAGCCTTACCTCTCTTAGGAAAGCCGATTCAATTTGGTTTTCGATACCATATTTAGTAAATAAAGAAATTTCATCTTCATAAAATTTAACTCTATCTGCATAATTAGGCATCACATGGCTAATAAATTGGTGTGCTTGATCAAAAATTTCTTTTTTATCAATAAGAATTTCTTCAATATCTTCGTGGAAGTAATCTCGAATCGCTCTCACCACCAGATTACTCTCTTGGTAGATTAGGAACGGTGCAGGTTGTGCATCTGCAGCACCTTCTATAGCATCGTATAGTTGAGTTAGATAGTCTAAATCCCACTGAACTTCATCTAAAGATGCACCAATTCCTGCAGTTCTTCCTATTACACTCATACCTTTTTTAACTTTTACTTTGGATAGTATTTCTTTAAAATCGAATCTTTCTTCACCTTCAACCCTTCTAGAGATACCACCACCACCTGTGTTGTTGGGCATCAAGACAATATACCTTCCAGCCAATGATAAGTAAGATGTCAGGGCAGCACCCTTATTCCCTCGCTCCTCTTTACTTACCTGGATAATGAGTTCTTGGCCTTCAGATATAACATCTTTAATTGATACATCTTTTTTTCTAGTTTTTTTGGAATAAAATTCAGGAGCTATTTCTTTAAATGGTAAGAAGCCATGACGGTCAACACCATAATTAACAAAAGCAGCTTCTAATGAAGGCTCAACCCTTGTTACAACTGCTTTATATATGTTACTTTTTCTTTGTTCTTTGTTGCCTCTTTCAAAATCTAAATCTTCTAGTTTATTTTCATTTATAGTTGCAACACGAAGTTCATCTGACTGGGTGGCATTAAAAAGCATGCGTTTCATTACAATTTCTCCATTAAAAATTTTTTATGAAGATTTTATGTAAAGAATTTGGAATTATTTATTGTCAAAGTTACTTGCAAGCGTAACAAATTATGAATATTTTCATAATTAGTATCCAGCTTTTATCTATGACTTCATCAAATTAAATATATATTTTATATCTAGTTAAATTATTCTTAATTTCAGTTAAATTCTTTTAAAAATCTTTTTATATTCTTTCTGCTTCTTATTTTTTTTTGGTGAGCAGACCTAACCTCGAATTCTTTGTACATGTATAATTCAGAACTGTTTTTCTCTTTAGACTTGTAAAGATATCTGAACTTCTTGAGTATATGTGATAAATGATTAAAAGAAAACAATAAAATGGTAGACCATATAAAAAATAAAGTTCTTTATGAGCTAATAGATGAGTCTAGTGAGGGTCAAAAAATTGATAATTTTTTAATAAAATTTTTAAAAAATGTACCAAAAAGTCATATCTATAAAATATTGAGAAGCGGTCAAGTTAGAGTTAATAAAAAAAGAATTAGAACAGACTTTAGGCTTGCTTTAAATGACTCTGTTAGGATACCGCCTGTAGATTTTGTAAGAAAAAAAAGTGTTACTCCCAATAAAATAAATTTAGATGAGTTTAAGATTTTTGAAGAAAATATTTTGTTTGAAGATGATTCTTTACTTGTACTTAATAAGCCTTCGGGTGTTGCAGTTCACGGTGGAAGTGGCTTAAGCTATGGCATTATTGAATTAGTTCGAAATGGCCGCCCAGAGCACAAATTTTTCGAACTAGCTCATCGAATAGATAAAGATACATCTGGGGTTCTTTTGATTGCAAAAAAAAGATCAGCTTTAGTTGGAATTCATAAACAAATGCGAGAAAAGAAAGTGCACAAAAAATATCAGGTAGTAGTTAAGGGGGTCTGGAAAGAAAAACAAAAAATTGTTGATTTGGACTTACTAAAAACGACTGCCAACAACGGCCAAAATAAAGTCAGAGTTATTGAGCCAAGCCAAAAGAATCCATTAGCAAAGGCATCAAGGTCTGTTTTTTTTCTTAAAAAGAACTTCAACTCTTATAGCCTACTCGATGTGAAGCTCATAACTGGAAGAACGCATCAAATACGAAGCCAATTATCCCATTTAGGCTTCCCAATTTTAGGTGATGAGAAATATGGTGATTTTATTCTTAATAAGTCTTTAAAAAAGATGGGGCTTAAAAGAATGCTTCTTCACGCTGCAGAATTGGGATTTGTTCACCCTTTAACTTTGGAAAATATTTTTATTAAAGCACCTATGCCCATTCATATTGCTAATTTTATATCTAAAAATGAATAAGAAAAAATTTGATATATTAATATTTGACTGGGAAGGAACTCTAGCTGACAATGCTCTTCAGTCTAAAAAAAAATTTCATACCCAACTTTTTGCTGGAGTAGAATTAGGGATTAAGGAGCTTAAGAGACAGGGCTATCTTTTATGTATCGCAACAGGAAAGGGAAGGAAAAGCTTAAATCAAGACCTTATAGATACAAATTTAAAAGATTATTTTTTAATAACTAAAACTGTAGATGAGTGCTTTTCAAAGCCACACCCACAAATGATTATGGATATTTTAAATTTTACGATGATTGACTCCCAAAGGGCATTAATGATAGGTGATAGCAGTTATGACCTAGAAATGGCTAATAATGCAGGTGTTCCATGTTTGGCAGTTGTTTACGGAAGTGAGTCTTTGGAGCAATTAAAAAAATTCGATACTTTAGACGTAATTGAAAATTCGTATGATCTTTTTGATTGGTTAAGAATTAATGGTTAATCAAATTCTTATTAAAAAAGATAGCTTTACTAAAGATCCTAGCACGGTAAAATTTAATTTTTCAGAAGGTGGAGAAAGTAAGTCAGGATTCATTGTTTTTTTTGAGGCTAAATATTATGCATATAGAAATAAATGTCAACATCTTGCAGTAGAGCTGGACTGGGATAACAATGAATTTTTTGAGGAAGAAGAAAAGTTTATAGTTTGTGCAACACATGGAGCGATTTATGAGCCTTCATCGGGTAAATGTTTAATGGGCCCATGTGCGGGGGAAAAATTAGAAATTTTAAATCTAAAAATCTTAGAAGATAAATTAATTGTAACTATTTAAGGCTTAAATATGGCAGAGCAGCAAGGTAAGGATTGGGAAAAAAAAACGATTGAAAAAATCGCTATGGAATCTTTGGTTCAGCAAAAAATTTCAAGGCGATGGAGTGTATTTTTTAAATTAGTTAGCTTAATTTACCTAGGCTGGGTATTGTTTTTTGTACTAACGTCTTCAAATAGCTCAACTATTGCAAGTGGAGACTTTACAGCTCTAATTACTTTAAATGGCGAGATTGGGGTTGATTCAGAAGTATCGGCAATTAATGTTAAAAGCAGCTTAAAAGAAGTTTACGAGAATCCAGGAACAAAGGCTCTCATTTTGGCAATTAATAGCCCCGGAGGAAGTCCTGTTCAGTCAGGCATAATAAATGATGAGATTAATAGGTACAAAGCGCTTCATCCGCAAATACCAATCTATGCAGTTATTGAGGACATGTGTGCTTCTGGTGGATATTATATAGCTGTAGCTGCTGATAAAATCTTCGTTGATAAGGCAAGCATAGTTGGATCAATTGGGGTTCTTATGAATGGATTTGGTTTTGCTAAGGCAATTGAAAATTTAGGAATTGAAAGACGCCTAATTACATCCGGAGAAAATAAAGCAATTTTAGATCCATTTCTCCCTGTTCAGCCAAAACAAAAAGAATTTATGCAAAATCTTTTGAAGGAAGTTCATGATCAATTTATTGAGGTTGTTAAAAAAGGGCGCGGGAATAAACTATCACTTAATCCAGAGATTTTTTCTGGTCTTTTTTGGTCAGGCGAGTCTGCAATTAATCTCGGTTTAGCTGATGGTTATGGCGATATAGATTTGGTCGCACGAGAGATTGTTGGTCATGAGAAAATTATTGACTTTACAGCTCAAAGTAATTTTGCTGACAGATTTGCAAAGAGGCTAGGTGCAAGCATTAGTTCTAACTTGCGTAACGAAATTTTAAATAATAACTTAAAAAATATTAAACTAAATTAGTAACTTATATATTTTTCTTGGTGTAGTTTATTAGGTTATTAGTCGAAGAATCAAACCCAATTGTTTCATTTGGCTCAATTAATTTTGGTAGTACAAGTTTTGCAATTTGTTTTCCATACTCAACACCCCATTGGTCAAATGAATTGATATTCCATATAACTCCTTGAGTAAATATTTTGTGTTCATATATAGCTATTAGCCTACCAAGTGATTTTGGAGTTAACTTATCAAAGAGAATTGAAGTTGAAGGTCTGTTTCCCTCAAAAGTTTTGTGAGGAGTTAAAGTTTTTATTATATTTTCGTCTAGACCTTGATTTTTTAATTCCGCACGAGCTTCTTTATCAGTTTTTCCCATCATTAATGACTGGGTTTGAGCAATAAAGTTAGCAATAAGTATTTTATGATGCTCATTTCCATTATTGCCAATTGAGTAGTGTGAGTGAATTGGCATTATGAAATCACTTGGAATAACTTCGGTGCCTTGATGAATTAGTTGATAAAAAGCATGTTGTCCATTAGTTCCGGATTCACCCCATAATATTGGACCGCTATGGTATTGAATTTTCTCACCATTCCTATCTATAAACTTACCGTTACTTTCCATATCTGCTTGTTGGAGGTATGAAGGAAATAACGATAAGCCTTGATCATATGGAAGCACAGCGTGAGTATTTAACTTAAAGAAATTTATATACCAGACACCTATTAGTGCAAGCATTACAGGGATATTTTCGTGAAGTGGGGCATCCTTGAAGTGGTTGTCAATATCATGAGCACCATCTAAGAGTTGTTCAAATTTTTCCATTCCTATGAAGATAGCTATCGAGAGTCCTATTGCAGACCATAAAGAATATCTTCCACCTACCCAATCCCAAAACTCAAACATATTATCTTTGCTAATACCAAATTTTTCAACAGCAGCTTCGTTAGTAGATATTGCCACAAAATGATTCTTTATGGATTCTTGATCTTTTAAATATTTTAGCAACCATGATCTTGCAGAATAAGCATTCGTCATCGTTTCTTGTGTTGTAAAAGTTTTTGAAGCAATAATGAATAGAGTTGTCTCAGGGTCACAAAGCTCTAGTGTTTGAGCGATATCTGCACCGTCAATGTTTGAAACAAAATGAGGTGTAATATCTTTAGTGCCATATGATTTTAATGCATCACAAACCATTGCTGGCCCTAAGTCAGAGCCACCAATGCCAATATTGACAATACTTTTAATCTTTTTTCCAGTATAGCCTTGAGCCTTACCGCTTCTTACGTCGTTAGAGAAGCTTTTCATTTGACCTAATACTTTATTGACATTTGGCATAATATCTTTGCCATCTAACAAAATAGGCTTATTTGATCTATTTCTTAGGGCTATATGGAGCGCCGATCTATTTTCAGTAAAGTTAATTTTCTCGCCCGAGAATAGACGATCACGCCAGTCTTCAAGTTTGGCTTCTTTTGCTAAGCTTACAAGGAGGCCTAGCGTTTCATCCGTAATTCTATTTTTCGAAAAGTCTACTAAAAAATCTTCATACTGAATATGGTATTTGTTAAATCTATCGTCATCATTGTCAAACAAGTCACGCATGTGGGTTGACTTTATTTTTTCAAAGTGATTATTAAGCGCTTTCCATGATGAGCTTTTGTTAATTGTGGACATAGAAAAATCTTGAATTAATTTAGTTGATTTATTAAGTTTGTAATTGTAGCAAATTTTACAGTAATTATAGCTATAGAATTAATTCTGATGTTGATTAATAGCCCATAAAATATGTTCTTGTACTAGTTTGGTTGTATCTTTTAGTCGAGACTGCAAAACTTTGATAACTTTGTCTGATTTAGGAGCATTTCCAAGACTTACTGCAACATTTCTAAGCCATTGATTGTAGCCAATTCTTAGTATTGCGCTGCCATTAAAAATTTTTTTGAATTCTTGTTCAGAAATTTTAAAACTGTCAATAAGTGATAAATTATCAAGGTTATGTCTAGTATTAAAATCTTTTTCTTTTGTTATTTTTCCATACTTATTCCAAGGGCAGACTAATTGGCAATCATCGCAACCGTATATTCTGTTACCAATAGGCTTTCTATATTCAATAGGAATCGACCCTTTAAATTCAATCGTTAAATAAGATATACATTTATTAGCATCGAGCTTGTACGGAGCAATAATTGCTTTTGTAGGACATACGTCAATACATGCCGAGCATGTTCCACAATGGTTTGATTTTTTTTCATCTATAACTAGAGGTAGGGTGGTATAAATTTCCCCAAGGAAGAACCATGATCCATTTTCTTTATTTAAGAGGAGGGTATGCTTCCCTCGCCATCCCAAACCAGCTTTTTCAGCTAGTTCAACTTCTAATACTGGAGCACTATCAGTAAAAACTCTAGAATCAAATGAGATATCCTTAATCTCTTCTTTTAGTTTTTTAGTTAAAGCCTTTAATTTTCCACGAATAACTTTATGATAGTCTCTTCCTAAGGTGTACCTTGAAATATAAGCTCTATTTTTATCTTGAAGTATCTTAAGTGTGTTTTCTTTTTGAGGGAAATAATTGAGTCTTACAGAAATTACTGTTAGAGTCTTTGGAACTAATTGAGTAGGATCAAATTTTATATCTTTGTGCTTTTCTAGATAATGCATTTCTCCTTGAAAGCCGGCTTTAAGCCATTCATGATAGGACTTTTTTGTTTGATTAAGATTTATATCGGAGATACCAATTTCATCGAAACCTAATTCATGGCCCCATGCTTTAATTTTCTCTGTAATTGATTTCCAAATTAATTTATCATTCATAAGATAAAAATAATAAACTAAAACCATCATGAAAGAATTAAAAATTTTACTTTCCAATGAAAAAAATACTTTAGATTTAGGTAAAAATATTTCAGCTCTCTTGGCTGATGGACTTTTAATCTTTCTTAAGGGAGATTTGGGTGCAGGCAAAACAACTTTAGCAAGAGGTTTAATTAAAGGTCTTGGGTACGTTGGTTCTGTTAAAAGTCCTACCTATAGCCTCATCGAGCAATATGAATTTGATGTCTTTACTTTAAATCATTTTGATCTTTACAGGTTTACAAATCCAAGTGAATGGCTTTCGTCAGGATTTCAAGAATATATAAATAGTTATGATGTTACTCTTATTGAATGGCCTGAAAAATCTGCTGAATTTCTTCCTAAACCTGATTTAGAAATCGAGCTTTTATATGAAAATGAATCTCGAATTGCTCACATAAATAGCTTTACTCAAAAAGGACATGAATGCTTAGAAAATCTACCTTGATAAAATTGTCTATTTTTTATCTTTTACTTTTATTTAGTTTGTCAGCAACTGCTGAAAATATAGTTAATGCAACTAGAGTTTGGCCAGCACCTGATTACACAAGGGTAACAATTGAGTCATCATTAGCAATTTCCAATGATCAAATGATGCTTCAAAATCCCGAAAGAATTGTAGTTGATCTAAAGGGTATTGAATTAAATGAAGTACTTAAGCAATTAAGCTCAAAGGTGGATGGCCTTGACCCAAATATTAAAAAAATTCGAGTTGGACAATTTAACCCAAAAGTAACAAGACTTGTTATTGATCTTAAAGCTTCAGCACGTGTAAAGATATTTTCTCTAAAGCCATTCAAAGAATATAGACACAGACTAGTTATTGATGTTTACCCGAAAGAAGATGATGAGATTGTAAATTTACTAAAACAGCTTGAACAAAAAGATAAAGAAAAAAAATATCAATACCTTGAGCCTGTAATTCCACAGAAAAAACTATCAACTATTGTTGCAATTGATGCTGGCCATGGTGGAGAAGATCCTGGCGCCAAAGGGGCGAGGGGGACTTATGAAAAAACTATAACGCTGCAAATAGCTAAAAAGTTAAAAAAAGTTATAGATAAAGAGCCCTATATGAAGGCGGTATTAATTAGAACTGGCGATTACTACGTCCCACTTATCAAAAGAGTCTCAAAAGCGAGAAAAATAAAAGCAGATATTTTTATATCAATACATGCTGATGCCTTCAGAAAGAGATCGGTTAGAGGCTCGTCAGTTTTTGCTTTATCTGAAAGGGGCGCTACAAGTGCATTTGCAAAGTTTTTAGCAAATAATGCAAATGAGGCTGATTTAATTGGAGGTGTTAGTATTGATGATAAAGAGCCTATTCTTGCCAGAACCTTGCTCGACTTATCCCAATCTGCCACAATTAACGATAGTTTGAAGCTCGGAAATTACGTATTAAAAGAAATTAAAACAGTTAACAAGCTGCATAAGAAGTATGTTGAGCAAGCCGGTTTTGCTGTTTTAAAAGCTCCCGATATCCCTTCAATCCTTATAGAAACTGCTTTTATAAGCAATAGAAAAGAAGAGAAAAATTTAAAGTCTGCAGCTTTTCAACAAAAACTATCTCTAAGTATTCTTAAGGGAATCAAGAAATACGTCAAAGGCGGACAATCAACTGCTTTTTATACCCAATATGAATAAAGATAAAATAATTTATTTGTTAGGACCAACAGCCACTGGAAAAACAGAACTCGTTAAGCACCTCAATGATTCGTTTCCTATTGATATAATTAGTGTTGATTCAGCTCAAATTTACAAAAATTTAGATATCGGTACTGCAAAACCAACTAAAAAAGAGTTAATTAAAACTCCCCATCATTTGATAGATATTAGATCACCGATTGAATCTTATTCAGCTGGAGAATTTAAGAAAGATGTTGATTCGATTATAACTAATTCTCTAGATGCAGAAAAGATCCCCTTTCTTTATGGTGGAACAATGATGTATTTTAATTCCTTAGAAAATCCTTTAGATGATTTGCCTGTTTCAACGAAAGAAACTAAAGCTAAAGTAAAGGATGAATTAAATAAATTTGGAATTGAGCTTTTACTCAAAAAGCTTGAAGAAGTTGATCCAGTATCAGCAGAAAAAATAGACTCAAATGACTCACAAAGAATTCAAAGAGCATTAGAAGTTTATTATATTTCTGGTAAATCATTGTCCTCTTTTTACGTCAATAAAAAAATAATAGAAACCCCATACAAAATTTTAAAGCTGGCCTTAATGCCTAATAACAGAGAGCACTTGCATCTACTCATTCAAGAGAGAGTCGAGTATATGCTTGAAAGAGGACTGATTGAGGAAGTCGAAAATATTTTAAGAAGTTATCCAAGCTTAGATGACTCATATCCTTCTTTCAGGTCAGTTGGATATCGACAAACCTTTCATTATTTAAAAAATCAAATTTCAAAAAATGAACTAAAAAATAAGATAATTTATGCAACAAGGCAATTAGCAAAAAGACAGATGACTTGGATGCGCAAGATGAACAATTTAGAAATATTCGATCCATTTAGTGACGATCTAAATTTAAAAGTTACAGATAGGGTCCAGTCATTTTTAGCAAATTAAATACCTATAAAGGCATTCTGTACTTACTTTTTGGTACGGTAGTCTGGGGTTTGATTTGGTATCCATACCGACTTCTGGCAGATGTTGGTATTTCTGGGGTATATTCCAGCTTACTTAGCTTCAGCTTTACCTTATTGTTAGGACTGTTTTTCTACAAACCTAATAACCTTTCAAATCTTAAGTATATAAATTTTTGGATTTATGCATTTGTTCAAGGGGTCACTAATATTGCATTTGTATTAGCAGTTATAGATGGTGAGCTAGTTCGGGTTATGCTTTTGTTTTTTTTATCCCCAGTTTGGACAATTTCCTTTTCTTTTTTATTTTTAAAAGAAAAAATATACCTTAAAAATATTATAGCTGCCCTTTTGAGTTTATTAGGGGCATTTATAATTCTTTGGCAAGATGGATTTTCCTTATTAAGTTTAGATATAAGTGATATTTATGCAATTATTGGTGGTATCGGTTTTGCTTTAAGTAATGTTTTGGCAAGACGTTTCAATGAGTTAAGCATTAAAGATAAGTCATATGCAGTTTGGATTGGTGTAATAATAATTGCATTAATATCAGCTATATTATTTCCCTTAGAGTTTAATTCTCCTAGTTTAGATTTAAAATCTACTATTATTTTAATCTTATTAGGCCTAATAATGCTGCTTGCAACGATGGTTGTACAGATCGGTCTTACTTTAGTAGAAGCAGTTCGAGCTAGCCCAATATTTTTATTCGAAATAGTGGTTGTAGGCATCTCTGGTTACTTATTGGCTAATGAATCATTGCTAGTTAAAGATTTTATTGGAGGCGTATTTATTATCTTAGGGGTGTTGATCTCAACTCGAAAATAAATTTCTATAGATTGTTTCTAAGTTAGTGGTAAATATATTAGGTTTAAATAGAATCGAGTTTCTTTTCCCCATGATAATCTTTTGTTTAATTCTTAAAAGTTCTTTTGGGTTTTTATATAGCTCGAGGGCTTTATCATAATATTTAGTATTATCTTTTGTGATCAGCTCTTCACAATCAATTTCTTTTAAAATGCTGCCAGCAACACGACTAGCAAAGCTTTGACCTGATAAAGTCAGGACAGGACATTCTGCCCATATTGCATCACTTGTAGAAGTGTGTGAATTATATGGATATGTACCTAAAAATAAATCAATAATTTGATGGCGATTTATATGTTCGTCAATTGAGACTTTTGGTGCAAATTTAATCCTACTCTTCTCAACACCATTAAGTTTTGCATGTAGCCATAAATTCTCTTTGTATAAACTGTTTGAGTCTAAAAGCCAAAGATTTGCTAAAGGGCAGTTCTTAAGTAGCTCTATCCATATATTAAATTGATCTTTAGTAATTTTTATTGGCTGACTAAAAGATGCATATATAAAAGTATTATCGTTAAATCCATAATCTTTTTTTATCTTTGGAGTAAGTTTGGGCCTGTTAAAGATGTTAGGCTGGTAACAATGTGGGAGATATAAAACTTTTTCAGCATAATTATTTATGTTGCTATCAGGAATGATGTATTTATCCGCTAAAATAAAATCAAATAGTGGTTTCTTGTAATGAAATCCCATTGTTCCAGCAAACCCAAGCCAATTAATATGGCATCGAGCAGGTTTATAAGCAGCTATGAGCGACCTGCTGTTTTGAGTAAATCCTGATAAATCTACCAATATGTCAACTTTTTCATCTCTTATTAATTGGGCACCTTGAGCATCACTTTCGTTAGATAGGTTAATAAATTGACAATCTAATTTTTTAAATGCCTCGTGCTCAGTTGACGACTCATCAGGGCCTGAATAAAATAACTTAATACTAAATATCTTTTTATTATGACTTTTTAATATATCAAGAATTAAATAATAAAGAGGGTGGCTTCTGAAATCGGCTGAAAGATAACCAATTGTAATCTTATTTTTTATGGAAGTACTTATCTTGCTAAATGATTTTATTTTTACCTGCTCGGACCAATTCGTTGCAACTCTTAAGTGGTCTTCATTATTTAAATTGGGCATTGATAGAACTGTAAATGGCGATACCTTTCCCCTACCTTCATTGATGATATGATTTTTAATATCATCAAATAAGATGTCAATATTTTTCCATTCGCAGACATGTTGCATCAAATGAATCAGCTCCACTTTTGAGTGAATTGATTTAGGATTTATTTCTAGGGCTTGCTTATAGCATCTCATTGCATCTTCGTTTTTACCAAGACGGCGATAAGCATTACCTAAGTTATTAAATGTATCTGCATCTGGTTTTAATGAGTTATTTTTTATTGAGTTTCGATATGCATCAATACACCTATCAAATTGATTTAGTGAGAATAATGCATTTCCATAGTTAAATAGATAATCTGGATTATTAGGATAGTAGGATAGAGCCTCTTCAAAAGAATTTTTAGCTAGGGTATAGCTTCTAATTGATTGATAATAATTTCCAATCTTTATAAGGCAGAAACATAAACCTTGCCTCAGGTCTTCGCTTCCATTCATTAGTAAGAGTAATTGCCTAAAATATATGGTTGCGTCAAAAAATTTATTATTTGTTGCGTAAAGATTGGCGATATTAATTAAAGTAGAAATATCATTTGGACTCTTAACTAATGCTTTTTTTAGCAAAATTAATTCGCTTTCCGCATCATTTATCTTTTCGTTTTTTTTTACTTTTGAAATTGAATCCATATTTACTTATATATCTTTATCCCTATTCATTGGCTTAGCTAATAAAATATGTGCATTATTAATAACTTTCTCTCTGAAGCCACCTTCACAATAAGAAAAATAATAAAGCCACATACGAATAAATTTTTTATCAAACCCTAAAATTTCAATATGTTTCAAATTTTTAATAAAGTTTTCTCTCCAATGCATTAATGTTATTGCATAGTGGTCTCCAATATCCTCAACATCTTTAACAATCATATCTGAAGATTTAGTTATACTATTTTGCAGTATATTAAGAGATGGTATACAACTTCCTGGAAAAATATATTTTTGAATAAAGTCGACTGACTTTAGCGCAGCATGATATTTTTGATCTCTAATAGTTATAGCTTGAATAAGAGCCATCCCATCTTCCTTTAAAAGTGAATTAACTTTGCTAAAGTACTCGTCATAATATTTATGCCCAACAGCCTCAATCATCTCGATAGAAACTAACTTATCGAAATTTCCTTGAAGATCTCGATAATCTTTAAAAATAACTTTAATTTTTTTATTTAGCTTTAGTTTGTTAATTTTGTTTTTAGTATATAGGAACTGCTGCTTTGAGATTGTTGTCGTTGTTACCTTACAACCATAATGGGTAGCGGCATAAATAGCAAATCCGCCCCAACCAGAACCAATTTCAATAACATGGTCTGTTTTTTGTAGTTTTAATTTTTCACAAATAATTTTAAGTTTATTAATCGATGCATTATTTAATGTATCTTTTTTACCATCATAAATTGCGGAAGAATACATCATAGTAGGGTCTAAAAATTTACTAAAAAAATTGTTACTGAGATCATAATGTTTAGCTATATTTTGAAGGCTATTTTTTTTATTATTACGTCTTAAATAGTGAAGAAATCTTAGAATAGGGCTAACTACTAAATTAAATGAGCTCTCAATGCTTTCTGTTAGTTCAGAATTTATAGCCATAATTCTAATAACATTAGTTAGATTGTTTGTTTCCCAAGTATTTTGAATGAAAGAATCGGCTGCACCTATAGAGCCACCAATAAGAACATCGAAGTAAAAACTATCATTCCTAACAAAGATAGTGCTTAAAAGCTTTCTATCTTCACCAAACACGTGTTTTTTTTTGTCATCGACAATTGTTATTGATCCATACTTTATTTTTCTGAGTTGATTAAAAAAGATATTTTTACATATTGAATTAGATATTTTTTTCATTTTTTTGGGTGCGGATAAAAAGGAATTCTTTTTAGGCTTAGTAAAAAAGCATTCCAATAGATTGCCAA
>ENA-OSJC01000849-OSJC01000849.1-marine-metagenome-genome-assembly--contig:-NODE-849-length-27795-cov-8.240061_pt1 | contig 27795 bp, 29 predicted proteins | sample MGYA00237885_ERZ534234 | MGnify/ENA primary metagenome ERZ534234 (study PRJEB26413, sample SAMN06343907) | marine metagenome | isolation source: coastal waters | place: Atlantic Ocean: West Antarctic... | reverse complement strand
TCCTTTTTCTTTATTTATAACACCATCTCTATCAAGAAAAGCTGCTGGCTTTAGCATAATTCTGATTCTATTATCTCACAAATAATATGACCAATTGCAATATGCATTTCTTGTATTCTGTCTGGTCTTGAGGCAGGTACAGTTATCGTAATATCACAAAGATCCTTCAATCCAGCATCTTCACTCCCTGTAATTCCTATTGTCTTAATTTTTAGCAATTTAGCAGTTTTAAGAGCAGCAATAACATTTTCACTTTCTCCGCTGGTTGAAATAGCGTAAAGGACATCGCCTTCATTTCCAATTGATTCTACTTGTCTTGAAAAAATTTTATCGAATGAAAAATCATTGCTTATTGCAGTTATAACAGAAGTGTCCGTTGTAAGCGCAATCGATGCAAGTGGTTTTCTATTTTTCATGTATCTTCCAACTAATTCAGCTGAAAGGTGTTGTGCATCAGCAGCTGAACCACCGTTACCACAGAACATTATCTTTTTACCATTTTGAAGACTTCCAATAATTAATTTTGAAGCTTCTTGAATATTAGGAGTAGATTGATCTATAAGTTCAATAAAATTATTTGAAATCTCATCTAATATTTCTTTAATCTGCTTCATTATCTTAACCTTAGTTAAATTTAAGACTTATTACTAGAATTCTTAATGATATTCGTAGTACTAAAACCATCTAAAATGTCAATAAACTCAATCTTACCTCCATTTTTTATTACACATTCAGACCCAATTACTTTCTTATTCTTATAATCTGCACCTTTAAATAAGATATTAGGCAATAGTTCATTTATAATTTTAAAAGGTGTTTCATCTGCAAATACAACCAAGGCATCAACATCTTTTATATTGGATAACTTATTTAATCTGATTAATTCATTTTCAATTGGTCTATTTTCACCTTTTAACATTGCTACAGAAATATCTGAATTTAAACCTACTATTAAATAATCACATTTTGATTTTGATTTTGATAAAAGTGATAAATGTCCCTTATGCAATAAATCAAAGCAACCATTAGTAAAACCTATTATTAGGTCATTTTTTTTAAGTATATTTAGATGTTTTATTAAATCATCTTTGTTAAATAATTTTTTAAAATCCATCAATCTTAAGAAATTAGCTCTTTAAATGTAAGTGTTGCTGTGCCCGGCTTTCCAACAATAATGCCTGCAGCATAATTAGAAATTTGTGAAGAAATAATAGTATTTATTCCCAACGCCTTCATTAAAGCTAAAATGCTAATTACGGTGTCACCGGCTCCCGTTACATCAAAAACATTTTTTGCATTAGTTTTAAACTTAATAGAATAATCACATCCTATTAGTAACATTCCTTTTTCAGATCTAGTTAACAATATCTCCTTGATACTATGTTTATTTATTATTTTTCTACAAAAAGCGATTATTTCTTTTTCATTTTTCAGAATTTTTCCAGCAGCATCAAATATTTCTTTTTGATTTGGGGTAATTATATCTATTCCAGCATAAGCATTTAAATTATTTTTTTTAGGATCAGCTATAATTATCTTGTTATATTTTTTTGAAAGCTTAACAATTTTTTGAATTAAATATTCATCTAAAAAACCTTTATTATAATCAGATAAAATAACTAAATCTGAATTCTTTATCTCTTTGTCTAAAAGAATTAATAATTTTTTTTTAAAACTACTAGTTATTTTAAAATGAATATTCTCTTTATCCACTCTAACTAAATGGTTTAAATTATTTATATATCTAGTTTTTTTAGGTGTTTCAAAATCTTTTAACTTTACTTTTAATTGTTTAATATTTTTTTCATTAAAAATTAATTTACTAATTTTTTTTGAGGAGATATCATCACCTGACAAAAATAACAAAGAGCATTTTGCACCAATGCTACTAAGGTTCTTAGCTACATTACCAACTCCACCAAGTTGGTAATTTTCTTTCTCAAATAATAAAATGGGAATGGGTGCTTCAGGAGACATCCTCTCAACTTTACCATATATATAATGATCTAAGATAATATCTCCAATACAGAGAATATTGCATTTTTTAATATTGTATTCCTTGTCGCCTAGGCTATCGCTTATAAGTTTTTTAATCATACGTTTTTCTTATATTTTTTATATTTAGGCCAGTCATCTCGTGATATAATATATCCTATACAATTGCTAGCACCACATCTACATACGTGATCTGAAAAATCCTCAACATCAAATTCGTAACCATAATCATAATTTAATTCAGATCCTTTCTTTATTTTTTTAATGGAGATAATCCAAATTTCATTATCAATAATATCTACTTCACAATTGGGATAACATGAATGGTTAATGTATCTTGCTTTATTATGCAGTGAGGAACCATCTATATCGTATTTCTTATTAAGTTCAAATATATAAACAGAACCTTCATTTTTTTTATTTAAATATTTTTCAATTCTTTCAGCCGATCTTTTATCACCTTCCATTTTTGAAATTTTATCACCGATATATTGAATTATTTTAACATTTTTCTTAATATCTTCAGTAGCGATTATTCCTGTACCATGTACTTTAGATTTTTTTAGTTTCCACATGCATTTTATTTCCTTAATGATTTTTAATAATTAAATTAATGATAATATGATTATTTAGATTCATATATTGAATGCAAATAAAAACCAACAGGTAAAAAGTATATTATATTAATCCAATTATTAAAAAAATTAAGTGTTGGAAGAAATGGCCACAAAGTTAACATGAAGCAAGCAAATAGACATATTTGATAATCACTTAAGGTGCGCTTATCGGGTGTTAAATAAATTGATTTAATATGCTTTATTAACTTAAAGCTTAAATAAAATACTATCATCAAAATAAAAAATAAGCCTATTATTCCTGTTTCTGCTAATATTTGCAAATACGTATTATGAGGATGTGTTGAACATCCGTTTTCTTCATTAAGTTTTTTTATTTTATCGCAATAATATCTAAATAATTTTGGCCCTGAACCAAAAACTGGATTAGATTTAAATATATCAACTGCAGTAACAAAAATTTTTTCATGCTCTTCTGAAAATAGAATTACCCTACCTTCATTTCCAATGTTCATTTGATCTACAGTATAATTAATACTTCTTTCTTTAACTTTAGTGTTAAAAATAGTTATTGAAAATATAATCAATAGTGCGCAGATAAAAGTTATTAATCTTGTTAACCTTAGTTTAGAAACGAAAATAATTATAAAGACAGTGCTTAAAAACAATAATCCTATAGCGGTACGTTCACCTGAAATATAAATAATTACATCTGATAGAATTAAAAATAAGAATGTTAATAGAAAGCTGTACTTATTAGATTTAAAATTCAAAATTATGAGTCCAATCAATAGTGGGAAAAGCCTCGCTATAAAGCTTCCCATAATCATTTTATCTGAGAAAACTAAAGTTAGTCGATTATCTAGTCTGCCTGTTATTCCAAATAAATTTTCACTATATAATGATTGATAGAATCCATCCATTAAAGCAAACAAAAAAACAACTACCAAAGAGACTGTAAAATATTTTAATAGCTTGCTATTGTTATTAATAAGAAACCAAACAGCCAATGAGAAAACAAAGAATCTAAAATAAAACAAACTACTTTCTAGTGATAAAATAATTGAATCTGAAAATATAGATCTTGAAATAATATATAAATAGAATAGTGAAAAAAAATAAAAAAACTTATTAGTGTAGTAAAACCAAAGTTTATTTTTTATTGAGATGTAAATGAATATTAAAGTAATAATAGATAAGAATAAATCAGGAATAAATGGACCTGATAAAAGAGCTAAGGGCAATAGACACAGTAGCAAGCTACTAAAATGAATAGCTAGTTTTTGATTAAACAATTTCTAGCCTATTACGAGTGCTTGCTTGATTGTTCATTACCCTCAGAGTTTATTAATTCTCTATAGGGAATAATAGTTAAAAGTGAAATTAATAAACCAACGATAAATCCAATAATTAATAAAAATGATAATCTTATTCCGTTATATTTTACATCAACAATGTAACTAGTATTAACGAGATTACTAGTTTCTGCAGTTGCATAATCAAAATATTGTAATCTTAATTTTTCAACATTTATTCTATTATTTAGTCTAAAAATTTTTTCATTTTTATTATAATCAAATAATCTTATTTCCTCCATTTTTTTTTGAATAGAAGTTTTTATCTCATCAATCTCAGGTATATTGTCATTTTCAATAGAATTAATAATTTTGTTCAAGATTTTTGTACCAAATAAGTAAGCTGGTTTATCTAGGAATCTTGCGGACATTATTATCTCTTTTATTGTAACAAACTCAACTCTTTGATTATCATATACACTATCACCCTGATTATTAGATTCATAATCGTATTTTTGAAATACAACATTTGAGACTGTTTCTCGCTTTTGTGAAAATTCTTCTATCATTTGTTGATTTTCGCTTAAAAAAATTGCTGCTTCTTTAAAATTTATTACTTCTGGTACTGGAAGGCTTAAATCCATTGCCTCTGCAATATCTCTATTTTGTTTGATATAGTTTAATATATTCTTTTTTTCTATTGGATAAGAACTATCTATTAATTTAATTGAGTTTTGCAGATTTTTTTGAATAAGTGCCAGGGATCTATCATAATTTTTATTTTCTTCAGTCAATTGCATAACTAAGTAATTAATATCTGCTTCAATCTTTTTTCGCAGTCGAACTTTAACTTGATCCTCAATACTGGATATATGAAAAGTTAAGAACTCTTCAGCATATGTAGGATTTTTATTAACAAAACTAATCTCAGTTATAAGCTTTTCATCACGCTTAATACTTATTGATTTTACTACATTTTGAACTGAAAAATCTTTATCTAACGATTGAGACATTTCTAATTTTTTTAATCTAGAGTAATCTGTATGTGACTTAGTTATTGCTTTTTTGCCATATAAGCTATTATTAACAAGTTGAAATAATTGTGTTGTTTTATACCCACTAGCAGCAAAACCATTCTGTATATTATCCAGAACGGTAATTTCAGTAGTTGCCGTAAAAGTATACGATTTAGTACTGTAATAATATATAGTAATAGAAAGACACAAGGCTATTATTATAAAAAATTGTAGAAGATTTTTTTGAATAAGAAAGATAAAACTAAATATATTGAACTTTGTTTCATTCATAAAATCCATTCTACTATAATTATGTAAATAATAAAGAATATTATCTAATTTATATAGGAAATGCACATCCTGGTGTTATCTATCCAATAAATTTTAATGTCCTTTGAAATACTACGTAAGTATATGCCAACTGGGTTAGTTACATCGTAATCATGCCATAAAATAATTCCTGGTTTCTTTATATGTTTCATACAATTTTCAGTATCAGATTTCACTGTATTATAATCATGGCCACCGTCAATAAAAGCTAGTGAAAAATTAATTTTACTAAAATCATAAATTGTAGAATCGGCATATATTTGTTCAATATTATTAAATTTTTCAAATTTTTTATTAGATCTGATCTTACTGTTAATAAGAGATTTATCATATTCTAGATATTCTTCTTTTCTATCTAACATTTTTCCATTTTCATTTTCAGGAAGATCTAGAGTATATACTCTTGAATTTTTAATATTATTTGCACAATTTATTGTAGTCTTTCCATCAAATGTGCCAATCTCTAATACATTTTCATTCTCATTTAGAGAAGATACAAGACTTGCGATAATTAAAATCTCAAGTCTAGACGCATTACCACCTGCTAACGAAAGATTCTGAAGAATAATCTTTTTATTTTTCCAATTTGTAACTTTTTCAATTTCTATTCTTTCGATATTTGATTTTTTTGATAAAAAGTTTCTAAATGATAATACAATAGACTTTCTTAAGAATTTATCGAACAAACCGTATAAAATAAGATAGTTTATGATTTTGCATATTTTAATAAAATAGCCAAAAGTTCTAATAATATTCATTTTTAATATTTACCAATTTTTCTTAAAATATCTAAGCTAAGGCTACTATCGCTTAATTCTAAAGCATCTTTTAATCTATCTAAATTTGCATAAAGATCATTGTCAATAGCCTTGTCTTCATTCGTCAATAGTATAAATGCATTATTTGTTTTATCTAAATCTAGGTTCATAGCAAGTTTTTCATGAAGTTTTTCACCTTTTTTTAAACCAGTAATTTCAATTGCAATATCTCCATCTAAATTATTATTATCGCGAATAGTTAGCCCTGATAAAGCAACCATTTTTTTTGCTAAATCAAGAATCTTTATAGGCTCACCCATGTCTAATATGTAAATATCCCCATAAGACTCATAAGCTGATGACTCTAATATTAAACCTACTGCTTCAGGAATAGTCATAAAATATCTTGTTACATCTAAATGAGTCAGTGTAATTGGCCCTTTATGCTTAATTTGTTTAGAAAATAAACTAAAAACTGATCCAGAAGAACCTAAAACATTTCCAAATCGGACAATAGATGACTGCATTGATTTATGGTTAAATGTTTTATGTCTTAAATATATTTCAGCTATTCTTTTTGTAAGGCCCATTACGTTAGATGGATCAACCGCTTTATCAGTTGATATCAAGGTAAATCTTTTTACATTATATTCTAGACTTACATCTATTAAATTTATTGTTCCAAAAACATTATTACTAATTCCATCTATTATATTTTCCTCAACAATAGTAACATGCTTATACGCAGCGGCATGGTATACATAATCAGGTTTATATGTTTTAAATATATTCTTTAGTCTTTTATAATTATTAATTGAACTTAAAATGGGAATAATACTGATATTCTCATTTAAACTTAATAACTCTTCTTTAATTAAAAAAAGATTAATTTCACTATGATCTAGCAAAATAATTTTATCAATTTTATATTTAATAATTTGTCTGGATAGCTCAGATCCAATTGAGCCCCCAGCACCAGTAACAAGTATAGCTCTTCTTTGTAAAACTTCTAAAATTCTTTTTTTATTAAAAGTGATTGATCTATCCAAAAGATCATTGATTCTCAATTCTTTAATATTTAAACGTTTATTATCAAAGATAAATTCGTCCACAGCAGGTACTGTTTTAATTTTTATATTTAAAGCTACTAGTTTATTAATAATTTTTTTTCGTACATCACTATTCAAACTTGGCATAGCAAGGATAATTTCCTTTATACTATTGGTATTAATTTTTTCTATGCCTTTAATTAATGAAAAAATTTTATAACCATCAATGTTTCTACCTTGTTTATCTTTATCGTCATCAATAAATCCACAAATATTATATAATCCAGAATTGTTTAAAACTTTTAGTGTTTGTATTCCAGAATTGCCAGCTCCATAAAGAATACAATTAATTTTATTTTCTGAATTATTGTCCAAGTTAAAAATGTAACTAGCCACTATTCTATTTAGTGCGATTAGAACTATGAATATTAAGGGCTGAATTAATATTAAAGACTTAGGCCCAGTCCATATGTCAGGGAAAGCTAAACTAAAAGATAAAATTATAGAATAAAAAATTACTCTATAAAATAAATTTTGTAAGTGAAATATTCCTACATGTCGTATTACTGTATTATAAATTCCTGAAAATAAAAAAACTAAGATTGTTATTAATGGAATTAAAATAAATATCTTATAAAAGTCTAGCGGTGAAGAGAAATACTGATCAATATCAAATATGAAAGTATTGAATCTTACGGATAAAGCTAAATAAATTGATATTAAGCTTAAAAAAATATCATTTAGTATTGCAATAATCTTCTTATAATTATGCCTTAATGATTTGAAGTATAAAATAATTTTCATTAGATCAAAAATTCTTTATTATTAGTGAGAGATATTTCTGCTAATAATTACATAAAATAAAGTTAAAGTAACTATTTTAATATCTAAAAATAATGATTTATTTTCTAAGTAATATATTTCTAATTTTACTTTTTCTTCAATTGATATGTCATCTCTTCCATTTATTTGAGCCCATCCAGTGACACCCGGTTTCATTTTATCAATAAAATTGATTTTTCTTAAACTTACCAAATCATCTTGATTGAATAACGCTGGTCTAGGCCCTATGAAAGACATGTCGCCTTTTAGGATTGAGAACAATTGTGGAAGCTCATCAATACTAGATTTTCTAATTAAGTTTCCAACCCTAGTAATATATACTTCACTATTCAAAATGCTAGTTGCTACTTCTGGTGTATCTAATTTCATGGACCTAAATTTAGGCATTAGAAATATTTTACTATTTTTTCCTACTCGCTGTGACCAATGTAAAGCGGGTCCTCTTGTTTCTATTTTTATTAATATAATTAAAAGTATAGAAGGTAAAAAAATTATTGTTGAGATAAAAAGTACAATTAATATTTCTATAAGTCTTTTCATTATTTTTATTTATAAATACTGTTTCAATTTATTTTTTATTTTATTAATAAAAAAATAAAATTTTGAATATGCAACATTATGACTGTCTAGAGCTTTTATTATTTTTATATTCTGTGAATATATATTTTTAATACTTTTATTTGATGCGCCACCAATTAACATCTTAACAGAATAAATATCTAAATATTCTAAATAAATTTTCTTACTTAGAATAATTTTTAGAATAAACTCATAATCTGCAGCGTTACCAAAGTTTGTGTTATAAAGACCATAAGTTTCATAAACTTTTTTTCTTAAAAAGAGAGTTGGGTGTGGTATTGTCCAGCCAAGTTTAATTTTTTCTAAGGGTATTTTTTCACTCACCCAATTCCTAATAGTTTTATTATTATCTTTGGAGACATAAGTTAAATTAGAATAACACCCATTAATTTTCTTATCTTTATTCAAAATCAACATTTTTTTTTCAACTACATTATTATCCACATAGACATCGTCTGCGTTTAAAATACCAATAATTTCTCCACTAGCGATATTAATACCTTTATTCATTGCATCATAAATGCCTTTATCATTTTCTGATATTATTTTCGCTATTTTATCCTTATATCGATTTACTATTTTCATTGTAGAATCTTTAGAGTTGCCATCAATAATTATATATTCAATCTCGTTGTAACTTTGACTTAAAACAGAATGAATTGTGTTTTCAATTGTTTTCTCTGCGTTATAACAAACTGTAATTATAGAAACTTTCATGAAAAGAATTTTTTCTCTGAACTTGATCTAAAGCAATCTAGATAAGATAAAATTAGCATTGAAACGGCTGGAATCATCCATCTATTTACAAAAATAAATTCGGTTATAATATTTGAAATTAGGAATAAAGAAAAAAATATTAAGTAATTTTTAAGACCACTATAGTTTTTATAGCTTGATATTACCTTAATGTAGCTGAAAGCAATATAAATAATGACAGTTATTAATAGCGCAAATCCTCCTAAAGATATAATTAAAGAGTGTACTCCGTCAAAGTACTTAAAATCTCCATTTACTCCGATTCCTAAAATACCAAAAGAATAATGAGTGTTGTCTATAGCTTCATATAAATTCTTAATTCTTCCAAAAATACTATCGTCACCTTGAGGCGATACAATTGAGTTATAAATACGACTTGTCAATGCTTGATAGGGAGTACTTTCAATATAATTTATAATAAATATGATTAATTCCATTATCTGATTTGAAAATAAATATATTGCAATACATAAAACAAAAGAGAATTTTAATAAAAAGTTAGATTTGTGGTTCATTCTATATTTTTTAATGAGAAAGAAAGAAAAGTATAAAATTAATATAAGTAAAGGATTCTTACTACCTGTCATTACTATAGCAATGAGTGTTAACGATACTATTATTATAGTAATAAAGTGATTTATAGAAAAATACTGTCTCCAATGCATTAAGTAAATAACTAGTGATAACACAAGGCTAATTAAAAAGTATAAAATTAATATAAGTAAAGGATTCTTACTACCTGTCATTACTATAGCAATGAGTGTTAACGATACTATTATTATAGTAATAAAGTGATTTATAGAAAAATACTGTCTCCAATGCATTAAGTAAAAAACTAGTGATAACGATAGTAAATTTCCATACAAGTGAGCATCCGACATTCTTCTGTCTAGAAGATTTGATAAAAAATATGAGACTCTAATATTTCCGTCTAAACCAAATTTTAATAGTATTGAATAAATAAAAACCCAGATGATTTGAAAAATAAATAAGCTAAATAATAATTTATGAAAAAAAACCGAACTTTTAAGTTCAGAAAAATGATTTATACATGCTATTATAGTTATTATAGAAAGTATTTTATAGATAAACAAAAAATTTCCATACTTAACCTCACTAAAGTAACTATATGAAAAAAATGTACTTAAAAAAATAAAAAGAAAAGATAGCAATAATAATAAAATATAATCAATATTAATTTTATAGAAAATAAGAAAAGAAAAGAAAAGAATTATTATTGCTACATCAGCTGGTCTTACAAATAAAAAAAATTTATGATTTATAGGATATAGAATTAATACTAAGATAAATAATACATAATTAATTTTATTAAAATAATTTAACATACATTATAATTGTGAAAATCTTTTTTTATCTATAAGCCACTTAATCCTAATTACAAAAGATGCTAATTTAGGAAAATATAACATTAAAATCATTTTTAATTTGAAAATGAATTTGATGTTTAAAAACATGATACTGAAAAAATTTTTATTTTCTAATATGGCCTTATGAAATAAAATTGCCTCAGTCATTGATTTACTATTCAGTTGAAGGTATTCTTTGTGTTGTAATAATTGATTTATCTCATTTAAGAGCCATTTTGATCTTTGTTTGACTACTTCCCTTGAAAAGTTTACTACACCACCCCATTCATTATTGCCATGCTGCCTATATACATATAGCTCTTTATTTAAATGCAAAATTTTGTTTGCATTTAATTTAATTATAAATGTAAACCAAAAATCTTCAGCAAATAGATTTTTTGGTATTGGAAATATAATATCACCTATTCTTCTTTTAAATGACCAAGTCCACCTAGGTGATGAAATCATATTATTGGCAATATAAACATACTTTTTTTTTAAGATTGTTGGATTAAACGTATAGGTATATAATTTTTCTAAATTGATATCACCGATAATTGCATTATGACAATGAGCATCGTATTCCTCAAGTTCTTCTATTATTTTATAAAAATCTAATGAAAGTATGTCATCTGAATCAATGCACTTAATTAACTCTCCTACTGACTTTTCATAGCCATAATTTAAAGCTGTGACTCTACCAATTTTATTATTTTTAAAAATTTTCAGGCAATCATTATTGCCTTCGATGACCTTTAATTCATCAAGTAAATTTTCTGGCTCTAGATTATCAATTACTACTATTAATTCAGTATCTGGAGATTTATTACTTAAAAAATATTTAATTCCAAAAATGAGGTAGTTATCTATTTTTTTTGCGGGCGTTATTAAACTTAATTTCATTTCTATTGAATATTAAATTTTGAAGCCGGATTTCAGCGCATCATTATAAAACATCTTAACGGTATCAAGAGAATACTCTTCTAAGCTATAATCTAATAATCTAAATTTATTAATTAAATCTGTAGTAATAGTTATAGCATGACAACCGATATCATTAGCTTGAAATAAATTTAATAACTCCCTTGGGCTTGCCCAAATAATTTCAGATACAGAATTATCTTTTAATATATCTATTGCACTCCCAACAGTTTTAAGAGGGTCTTTACCCGTGTCTGCTATTCTTCCAGCAAAAATTGACACATAACTTGGTACTTCTGGATTTAATACTTTTGATACTTCTTTTACTTGGTCTACAGTCATAATTGCAGTTACATTAACTTTAATACCATCTGCTGTTAGTTTTTTTACTAAAGTAGAGCATGATTCTTTCTTTGTGTTAGTTATAGGTATCTTTACATATACATTTGATTGCCAACTATTAATTACTCTCGCCTGTCTCTCCATTTCATTAAAATCATCTGCAAATACTTCAAATGATATAGGTTTTTCTTTTATTTCTTTAAGAATTGACAGGGCAAATTCTTCATAATTATCTATTTTTGCTTTTGCCATAAGTGTAGGGTTGGTAGTAAGACCTTTAATATATTCATACTTAGATAAATCAAACATATCTTGTTTGTTTGCGCCGTCCGCAAAGATCTTAATTTTTAAATTATCAATTATTTTATTCATAAATTTCCAATATTTTTTTTATAGCAGAAGTTATACACTTTACAGTATAATTTGCATTGTTTGGTTTTTGTTCATTATAGTTATAGTCTATAAATATTGATTTACACCCACTTATTTCAGCTGCGTCAATATCTCTCCAGCGATCGCCTATCATAAAGCAGCTATTTAGATCAAGATTATAGTCTTTCTTTGCCTCTAAAATCAAACCATTTTTTGGTTTACGGCATGAACAATTGTCTAAGTCAGAGTGGGGGCAGACATAAATTTTATCTAAACAATATTTGTTTTTAATTATAGTGTTAATAACTTCAACAAATTTTTTTGAAATTAATTTCCTCGATATGTCTGGTTGATTAGTTATGACAATCAAAAAATATCCGAATTTTTTTAGCTTTAAAATAAGATCTTCGTCAGCTATAAAATTAATATCTAACTGATTTTTAATTGATTTTGGCTTTCCATTAACTACCGGAGCATTAATTAATACCCCATCTCTATCAAAAAAAATAGCTTTATTCATTATTTATACTTTATTATTTTTCTACTTGTTCCCATTTGGTTTCATTTGTTTTAAGATCTGGATGTGAAACTAGAAGATGCCAGATAACTGACTGAAATGCTTCAGAGTGTGGTGTAACTGAATTACTATTTACCTCTGGTATTACAATACAATTGCTTGAATTATTGGCAGCGTATCCGTCACTTTTACCAACTATAGAAAATACTTTGGCTTCTACCTCTTTTGCATAATTAATTGCACTAATTAGATTGGTGCTTATATTTTTTTCAATGCTCCCCCCTCCTACAGATAATATAAATATTGCATCATTATTTCTTAGCTGGCTAGTTTTTAACCACTCTATAAATATAGTATCCCATCCTTCATCATTTGTTCTGGCAGTTAATTCAGAAACGTTGTCTGTTGGTGCATATGCTTCTATTCCAATTATCTTCCTAAAATCATTTACAGCATGTGAGCAGTTTCCTGCACTACCTCCAACACCAAGAAAAAATAATCTTCCTTTTTTAAGCTTTATATCTTTAATTGAACTAACTAGGCTTTCAATTTGCGAAATATCTAGTTTGTCTATAATTTCTTTTGTTTCTATTAAATGTTTTTTTGAAAAACTCATTTTTAAGTATCTTTCAGTTATATTGCAGGATTTCAGATTTTAAATATTCTTCAGTTTCCCTAATTCCTTCGGGCTTACCAATTTCATAGAATCTTTCTGATACCTCATAGCCTATCATCTTATTTTGCTCAATCAATAGCTTGTATATATTAGATAAGTCTAAAAAATCACTCATAGAGTGTTCTAGAAAAGAATCTTTTTTAAGTAATGAAAGCCCATAATCTATACAATTCATTCTTGGATCATTTAACTCCTTGTCATATAGAACTATTTTATCACCTTTTAAGATAATATTACTATTGTCATATTTATTATTATTTTTATATATTGTCATAACGCTCCTGTATCCATTTGCACTATAAAAATTATAAATTTTATTATAATTTACTGGAAGATACACGTCTCCATACTGTAAAAAAAAAACTTCTTTTAAATATGGAAGAGCTTTTATAATTGCTCCTCCAGTACCTAATAATTTTTCACCATCGATTGAATATGTAATATTCATTTCTAATTCAGTATGGTTATTAATAGTATCTATTATTAATTCATATTTATGACCGAGACACAAATGGACATCATTTATGCCTTGGGATCTTAAATAATTCATTTGATGGATAATAAATGGAGTTCCATTAATATCAATTAGTGACTTTGGAATATTCTTTACAAGCTTGCCTAGACGCGTAGCAAGTCCTCCTGCTAAAATTACTACTTGATGATTCATAAGCTATATTTGCTTAGTGCCCTCAAAATCAAATTGAAACCTTAGCTCTTCTAGGCCTTGTTCTTTTAGTTTCTTTCTTAATAATTTTTTATCCTCTGCATATAGCATTAAAAATCCACCACCACCTGCCCCAACGATTTTTCCACCAGAGGCGCCACTATCCATTGCTATTTCATAGAACTTATCAATCTGATTATTGCTCATTCCATTTGATCTTTTTCTTTTATTTTGCCAGTGCTCATGCATAAGCTTAGAAAATTTCGCTGTATCTCCATCTTCTAAAGATTCTTTAATTTTTATGCCAAGCGCTTTGACTTGATGCATTTTTTGAATCATTTCCTCATCATTAATTTTTGTTTTTTGATCTTGATCAATTAAGACACTTCCTGCATTTCTTGTATAGCCTGTAAAAAAGAGCAGCAGGTTCTCTTCAAGGTCGAAAACTGTTTCTTTACTAATTTGAAGTTTTTTTACTTCAACATTACCATTGGGTGAAAATTCAAAAGTTTTAATGCCTCCGTATGAAGCTATATATTGATCTTGTTTACCAATCGGCTCGCCTAAAATATCTATTTCAATTTCACACGCTGCTTCAGCTAAGTCTTTTTGAGAAATATGCTTTTGATTTGACGCATATAAGCTCTTAATTAAAGCTGTAGTAAAACTTCCCGATGAGCCTAGGCCAGTTCCCGATGGAATATCTGCTAAGGTAGTTATTTCTATTTGATTATCTGATGGTCCATATTTTTTTAAAACTTCTCTAAAAATTGGATGTCGTATTTTGTCAAACTCTAGTTTCTTTTCAATCTCTGAGTATTTAAGATAAATACCTTTTTTAAATGGTCTAATAAGGCTCACATATACATACTTATCTATTGCCGCAGAGATTAGAAAGCCACCAAATTTTGAATAATAAGAAGCTAAATCTGTTCCTCCACCACCTATTGATATTCTCTGAGGACTACGTACTATAATCATAATTATTATCAGTATATATTTTTTCAACAATCTTTAAAGTTTCCATTGCATCATTTAATCCAACACTTGGTCTTTTGTTTTCAATAATTTCATTATAAAATTCATTAATTTCAACTTGCCAAGACATATCTTCCTGATCATAAATCCATTCTTGAATTTTAGGTGGACCCATCTCTGGTAGCATTTTATAGTAAGTAAGTGTCTCAACTCCATAGCTTCCACCCAAACCATCGATTTTTATTTTTCCGTTTTTACCATATATTTCCATTGAAAATAAGTTTTTCCATTCTGTACAACTCACATGTAAAAAAGCTGTTTGTTGACTTGGTGTTTCAAGTATCATAAATCCATTATCCTCAACCTTCATATCCCAAAAGTATGTTTTTGCCGAAGATAAACACTTAGAAAATTCATTTTGAAAAAACCATCTTGATAAATCAATAAGGTGAGAGCCTTGATCTATTATTTCTCCTCCACCAGATATTTCAGGGTTAGCTCTCCATTCTTTTTCATAGCCAATTCTTCCCCCATGTCCATATCTTGCTCTTATAAACATAAGCTCTCCAAGTTTTCCTTCATCAATAATTTTCTTCGCACCTATTATTGCCGGATGATATCTATGATTAAATCCAACATGAACCTTAACATCATTAGCATAAGATAGTTCAATTAGTTCCAATATTTCATTTGAGTTCTTTGCAGCAGGCTTTTCAACAAGTATATGTTTTTTGTGTTTTATGCACTTCTTCATAATCTCAAAACATAAATTATTTGGTGTTGCCACGATGACTATATCAATTTCTTTAACATTAATTAAATCATTCCAATCATTATAAAAAATAGCATTATCTATAACTGAATTTTTTTCACTCGGCTTATTTATGTCAGAGTATGCAATAAGTGTTCCCTTTCCTAAGTTTTTAGCTCTTTTTTGTCCAATCAAACCGAAGCCTATAATTCCAATTTTAAAATTCATTTATCTCCCCAATCAAAATTACGTTCTCTGCCTGTAATTCTTCTTAATGTGTATGCATCTGAATTAATCAGGTCCTTCTTGTATTTTGACCAATTCTCATATTTATCCCACAGCGCACTAATTAATTTGCCTGAGATTCCATCGCTAGCCGATGACGATAAGAAATTAATAAGCTGAATCCCTCTATTAAAACCAGCCCCGCCTGATTCTTTTTGCTTTATTGATTTATTATAGAAATCTTCACCTACATTTTCTCGACCAGATTGTATTAAATCATCTAACATTTTAGTATTTAGTGGGCCTGGCGCTATTGCATTTATATCTATCTTATAATTTTTTAACTCTTGGGATATTGTTTCAACAAATCTTACAATACCGGTCTTTGATACCGCATAAGAGCTGAAGTTTGGCATTGGATTTGTAGCGCCACCACCGGATACTTGAATAATTTTACCTTTATTTTGTTTTTTTAAAATAGGTATGGCATTTTTTATAACTAAAATGGAGCCAAATAAATTGATATTGATTGCCTCTATCCACCGCTCCCAATCGATATCTTCAATATTTCCAATTGGCCCATAAATGCCTGCATTATTTATGATAATATCAATACTTTCAAAATTATCAGTAGCTGCTGAAAATAATTTTTTAACATCATCTTCATGTGATATATCTGCTTTAATTGAAATTATTTTTTGATTTTTATCTAAAGAATTAGTAAATAAATCTTTAAAATTTTCAACTCTTTCTTTATTTCTAGAGCAAACTATTAAATTGGCTCCAAGGTCAATAAAGTTCTTGGCTATAGCTAGCCCAAATCCATCTGTTCCACCAGTTACAATTACTGATTTGTTTTCAAATATTTTTTTCATAGCTGTTTATTACTTTAGCTTCCTAGGCAATAGTATAATATATTTTTATTGCTATTAATTCCATCAATTTTACTCAAGTAACCATTTTGATCTACAATAGTTAATTTCTTAGTTTTTTTTAATATATTTTTAATTATTATATCTTTATATAATACTGAGTTTGTACAAACAATTAACATGTCAACAGATTCAATTGATTCATACATATCGGAATAAAGATTTACTTTATTATTCCAACTTTTTGGCAGTTTAGATACTATGGGATCGAATACATTTAAACTTGCACCTTGTTTTATTAGCTGGTTTCCAACTTCTACAGCCAAAGATCTTCTTAGCGTATTGCTATTTTCTTTATACGATAGCCCCCATAGTACAATTTTTTTTGAACTAAGATTTAAGGTCGTATTTTTAACTTTATTGATTACCCATTTTTTATGATTATTGTTACTCTGCTTGATACTTTTTATTAAATCAATCTTTAGATTATTTTTTTTATACTGAGATGAAAGTAACTTTAAAAATTCAATATCTCTTGCAAGTGTTCCGCCAGCAAATGCTGCTCCTGCAGATAAATATGCTTTATAGCCAATTCTTTCTTCTGATTTTAATCCTTCCTCGACTTCTCTATAATCTGCGCCAACAAGTTCACTTATAGAAGCCAGTTCATTTGCGAATGATATTGATAAAGCTAAAAATGAGTTAATTGCATGCTTACTCATTTCAGCTGATTCTATGCTCATAAATTTAATATCTTTAGTTAATGGAGCTAACAATTTCTTAATTTTATTTTTTAAAATATTATTTCTTATTCCAACTAAGATTCTTTTCTGTTGATAAAAAGCATTTACTGCATTTCCTAGTCTTAAGTTTTCAGGAATGACAATAAAATTAAATCTGTCTTTATATTTAGATTCTAGCTCTCTAACTGTTCCAGCGGGCAATTGAGAGGAGATAATTACAGGAATTGGTTTCGTTATGCGATTCAAAGTCTTAATTATATTTTTTTTAACATAAGAAATATCTGACTTATCTTGATAATTAACTGGTGTATCATAAGTAACCCAGATGTAGTCTAAATTTTTTGGAATTTCATTTGCACTGTCAATAAATCTAAGTCTCTTTTTTTTGAAAGATTTTTTTGCAATTTCATTTAATTTTGGTTCTTGGACTGGAAATATACAGTTGTTTAAGTCTTTAATTAGTTTCTTATCATAATCTAAAGCAACTACATTATTATTTAGCGACGAGAGACAGGTTGCTGTTACACTACCTAAATGCCAAATACCCAATACACATATTTTCATTATTTTATTAGCCAATGATTATTTTTTAAATAATCTAAAGTTGAAATTATACTGTCTTTGATACCCATATCAGCTGACCATCCTAAGTTTCTAATTTTTTTTGTATCAAGGTATATAAATGGATTATCACCTACCCAACCCCGCTCTCCACCAGTATAATTTATTTTTGGATCAATATTTAAATCGTTCAATATCCATTTAATTGAATCATTAACTTCACAATAATCATCTGTACCTAAATTAAAGATATTTATTAAGTCATTAGACTTCTCAAGAGCAAGTTTTACCCCACTGATACAATCTTTTACATGTAAATATGATTTTCTTTGTTTACCATTTCCAAGTACCTCAAGTTCTTTTGGATTTTCTATTAATTTTTTATAAAAATCATAAACATGTCCATGAGAATATCTTGGACCTAAAATTGAAACAAACCTGAATATCCATGATTGAATTTCAAAGCCATTAGAGTAAGAGCTTATAAGTCCTTCAGCAGCTAGTTTTGAAGCTGCATATAATGATGTTTGTATTGGAAAATTTGTATCCTCTGGAGTAGGTATTATTTTACTGTCTCCATATACAGAGCCTGTTGATGAAAAAGCAATTTTTTTTATTCCATTTTCTTTCATTGCTTCAAGGATTTTATAAGTAACAATAGTGTTTTGATTTAAATCTTTAGACGTGTTTTCTAAGCCAAATCTTACATCAGCATTTGCAGATAAATGAATAATTAGTTCACATGATTTAAAAATTTCTGGAAGACTGTTTGAAGTAAATAAATCTTCTTCGATTAATTTAAAGTTCTTGCTGCTAAATGAATTTTCTAAAAAATTTTTTCTTCCAGTTGAGAAATTATCAATTCCAATTACCTCATGCCCATCTAAAATTAATTCATCTAAAAAATTACTTCCAATAAATCCGGCACATCCTGTTATAGCTATTTTCATAATTTTTAATTATTGATTAATGCCTTATTCGCATCTGTAATTGTATCTAAATTTTTTCTATTCTTAATATAAATTAATTTATTCTTTCCAGAAAAATGCGAAATACATTTTAAAAAATATTGATTTAAAAGTGAATAAAATTGTTTAAATAAGATTATATTAAAAAGAATTATGAATAAACAATAAATAGAAAATTTACTCATTTTATTCTGATTAATTTGTTTCTTAAATTGATAAAAGAAATCTTTTTTAGATGATATTTTAAGACTATTTGGAAGTAAATTTTTTGCTAATGCACTACTAAATACTATTTTTTTAATGAATTTGGATCTTTTCCAATTACTGTTAAATGGCGTGTTAGTTAATGCTGAATAGGCATAAATAACCAACGAAAGATCAGATTTCTTATAAAGGTCTTTATTTACTTCTTTAGATATACTCAGTCCATCTTCTATAGCTAAATTAAAGTGTTCATTTGATTTATTTTGGTTTGAATTTTCTTTTTTATCAGATTCTCTATCAGCTATTGCTACCCCAAGACTCTTAGGTGAAGACCCTGTCCAAAAAATTGGTCTATCTACTCTTAAGTAATTTTTTATTGAAAGTGCAATTACTACTCCTGAGTATACATCCGGTGTCATTTCATGGTAAAATTTTCCTTTTGATTTGCTTTTTATTCTATTTATTAAAGATTTTCTTATCATGTTATTTGTATAAAGCTGAGGTAGATCATAGTGTTCTTTTATACTAGAGAATACTTTCAGTAACATAGATTTTGAGCTTAGTAGTTTTTCATTTTTTGATTTATGATAATGTAAAACAATATTTCCAAAGATTTTTTCAGCACCTGGCCAAAAAAAATATGCTCTTTTGAAAGATATCGCTTCTACTTGTGTCCATTTATTTGTTAAATAATCCATATAGTCAAAAAAACCTGGCATAATTCCATCATCATCTCCAATTATAGTAAGCCACTCGCTATCAGCTTGATCAATGCACCACTCATAATGTCCTGCCATAGATAGTTTTTTGGGAGGTGATACTACTTTTAATCTATCATCTTTATAATCTTTAAGCATTTCATACGAACTATCTGTTGAATGATTAATACTAACTACTAGCTGAAAGTTTTTTGAATTTTCTAAAAGTACGCTATCTATAGCATGCTTTAGGTACTTACTACCATTCATTGAAGGAATAACAATTGTATACTTTTTCGACATTATTTATGTATATACGCTTAATTAATAATGTCAGTAGAAATACCTACTACGTATGCAGGATCAAGAGCATTGTTTGGTCTTGCTCCAAAGTTAAGCAATTCTCTGCTTCCATGTTTATCGGCCACTAAATAAGCAAAATCTTTAAGACTGATTTCTTTTCCAGAGCAAACATTAAATGGACCTAAATTATTGCCTAAAACTGCATTAACTATAATTTTTGCGGCAGCTTTTACGTCTAAAAAATCTCTTATCTGAGATCCATCTGATAAATCAGCAATTTCACTATTTATCATCTTATCTTTTAAATATGGATAAAATCTTTTTTTATTTTCACCATCACCATAAAGATAAAATAACCGACACCATAAAAAGTCTAATTTATTTTTAAAAGTTTCTGATAAAATATTGAATAGTGCAACTTTACATGCCGCATATAAGTTTTGAGGATTTAATTTTCTATTAATATCAATTTTAGATTCATTAAAGTCATATTCAAAGCATGTTCCAATTCCTACAAATTTTAATACCTTCCTTTCCTTTGCAGCTTGCGCAAGATTAAGGCTACCGATCAAACATTCTAAATTTTTCTCTGACTCTAAATACTCACCTGGTTCAACAAACCATGCTATGTGAATAACAATATCAATATCTTTTAGATTATCTAACCACCACTCTTTTGACTCAGTAAAGATATTTTTAGAAATTATTATATTTTTTATACGCTTTTTATGAATAGATTTAATTTTATCTGAATTTCTGCAAACAATAGTACACTCCAAGGATCTATCTAAAAGTTCTTTAAGAACTTGTTCTCCAACAAATCCTGTTGCACCAGTTAATAAGATCATTTTTTAATTAAAGGCCAATTGATATCTTTATCTGATAGTTCTTTAATTTCTAATGGCCATTTTATAGAAATCTCATTGTCATCAAACCTTACTCCATTTTCTGATTCAGGTGCATACTCATTACTTACCATATAAAAAACTGACGATAATTCTGTTAAAGTTAAATAGCCATGCAAAAAACCTTTTGGAACATACATCATTGTATGATTCTCATCTGATAGCTCTGCTCCAAACCACTGTCTATATGTTTCTGAATTTTCTCTATAATCTACAATAACATCAAAAATTTTTCCTTGAGTACACCTTACAAGTTTTACCTCACTATTTGGCGCCACTTGTTGATGCATTCCTCTTAAAGTCGCTTTTTTATAATTCATACTAAAGTTACTTTGTACAAAGTTTGTCTCTAAGTTTTTATCTGCGAATAGCTTTTTACAAAATGATCTTGCAAATAACCCTCTTTCATCTTTTATCGGATTCAAATGAATAAGATAGGCGCCTTTTAGTTTTAATTCTTCAAATATCATATCTATCTAATCTATCCAATTCAGATTAGTATCCAATACATTATTTTCAATAAGGTAATTAAGTGAATTTAACCTCATATATTTTGACTTTCTAAATTGAGTATCTTGAAAATTAATGTCTTGTAGTCCTTCATAAATTTCTTTAATAGACTGATCTAAGCTCATAATAGGTTGATAATCTGGTGCAAGCACTTTAAATAGAGAGAAGTCTACTTTGTAAGACCTTTTATCTGGTTGGGCATCAGCATTTATGGCTAAAGTCGTGTTAGGAATATTATCACAAACAGCTTCTGCAAGTTTTTTTACTTGATAATTCCATGATTCAGTTCCAACATTTACACTTACGTATTTACCACCATTATTAATTTTTCTTTTCATGCCCCAATCCATGGCTCTAACCATATCTGAAACATTAATTAACGGTCTCCATGGAGAACCATCACTTAAAATATCAATTCTTCCTGTTGAGACTGCTGAAGCAACAAAATCATTAAGTACAAGGTCCAGCCTTAACCTTGGTGACCATCCACATGCTGTTGCAAACCTAAGGGATGTAACTATAAATTTATCCGTTGCCAGGTCTTTAATTCGATTTTCAACACCGATTTTAGATTTTGCATATGCTGTTAATGGATTTAATTCATCACCTTCTGTTTTAGGATTATCTCCTGCAAATCCATAGACACTACAACTAGAAGCAAATACAAAGTTTTTAACACCAGCTTCTTTTGCTAATTTTGCAAGGTTTATTGATGCTTCTAGATTTATATCATTAGTAACCTGCTCAAATTTATTACCCATCGGATCATTTGATATAGCCGCAAGATGTATAACAGCATCTACACTATCAAATATATTAACTGGTAAAATTCTAACATCTTCCCAATACTGGACATTAAATTTCCTTTCCGGAAACTCATTTTTAACCATTAAATCTTGAACAAAAAAGCCTGTATCAACACCTATAAATTTAAATTCTGGATACTTTTTCTTAAGAACACTTATAACCACTGGTCCTATATAGCCTGAATTTCCTGTTATTAAAATTTTCATCACCAAATTTTCCAAGGGGCTCTATTATTAAGCCACATAGCTTCTAGTTGATTTTTATCTCTCAATGTATCCATTGGTTGCCAAAATTTATTGTGTTTAAAAGCCATTAACTCACCTTTTTTTGCAAGTTGCTCGAGTGGTTCACTTTCCCAGCTTGTTGAATCATCTTTAATATAGTCAATACATTTGGGTGATAGCACGAAAAAACCACCATTAACATGTCCAAATTCACCTTTTGGTTTTTCTGTAAAACCATTAACTGAATTATCATCAATAATTTTTAATGATCCATATCTACCTGGTGGAATAATAGCAGTTATCGTTGCTAGTTTTTTATGATTTATATGAAATTCTAAAAGCTTATTAATATCTACATCAGAAAGCCCATCACCATAAGTAAAGCAAAACATTTTATCTTTCTCTATATACTTTTTGACTTTTTTTAACCTACCTCCAGTTTGAGTCTCCTCACCTGTATCTACTAAGGTTACTTTCCAAGGTTCGACATTTTTTTGGTGTACTGTCATACTATTTTTTGACATATCAAATGTTACATCTGACATATGTAAAAAATAATTAGCAAAATATTCTTTGATTATATAGCCCTTATAACCACAACAAATTATGAAGTTATTTATGCCAAAAGATGAATAATATTTTAATATATGCCAAAGGATAGGTCTACCGCCTATTTCAATCATTGGCTTAGGTCTTATAGTGGTTTCTTCAGATATTCTTGTACCTAGCCCTCCAGCTAATACAACTAAGGACATATTTTTTTTATACTTATCAATCATTTTTTAATTATTACTTATTAGTTTGCGCAAGAATATTTACCCTAAAATTTATTCCTATTAAGGTCAATAAAAAGAGGTAAATTATCACTATGTATGCATTAATAATATTAAGAGGCATAATTGTAAACAACAAAAGTGTGTGACCATTGATAGATATTAAAGGAGTAAAAAATTTTGCAAAATTAAATAACTTCGGTTTATTTGCAATAAAATTGACTAATTTGTACCTATCTCTCATTCTTATTTTTTTACCAATTGATAAAGGATCTTCTTTATTTACTTTATTTATAACTAAATTCACAACATCATGATCTAAGATTGAATAGTACATATAAAGAAATGAGCAGGAAAAAGAAGCTATCCAATAATAAGTATTATCAAAATAAATTGCTATTGATAAAAGAACAGCTGAAAATTTAACTAAGTCACTCATATGATCATATCGAAACAATGTGGTTCTAGTATTCTTAGTCATTCTAGCTAATGTACCATCACAAAAATCAAATAAAATTGAGAGTAACCAAAATAAAATAAAATATTCTATATTCAATTTGATTAAGAAAATACATGCTATTCCACATGCTAATATAGAAAGTAAAGTAATAAAATTTGGTGTAAGTTTAAGCTTCATAAATAAATAACTATAGGGGTAGCTCAATCCATACATAAAACTTAAAACCCAGTTGTTTTTTACCGCTTCTTTATTTGAGTATTTTTCAGAATAAAATTTAAATTTTTTCATCTATTTATTATATTAATAGGTAAATCTTCCGAGATAATTTTTCCATCTGATAAAGTGTACACAATATCACACTCAGAAATAGTTGATAATCTATGTGTAACAATAATAATTGTTTTTTGTCCTTTAAATTCATATATTGATTTCATTATCTCTTTTTCAGTCAATTCATCTAACGAACTTGTTGCCTCATCAAGAATTAAAATTTCTGGATTGTGATATATAGCTCTAGCTATACCTACTCTTTGTCTCTGTCCACCTGATATTCTTGCACCTCTTTCTCCAACAATCGTATCAACATTTTCAGGCAAAGATGAGACAAATTCACTTAATTGAGCAGACTTTATAACACCCTTAATACTATCAATATTTATAGATTTATCATCAATCCCAAAAGCAATATTTTTTAAAAAAGTATCATCTGATAAGTAAATATTCTGAGGAACATACCCTATTTTTTTCTGGTACCCCCCTATATCATTGTAAATATTTAACCCTTTATAATTTACAGTACCTTTTTCTGGCTTTAGTAAGCCTAAAATTACATCTATAAGTGTGCTTTTACCTGAACCACTAGGGCCAATAATACCTATAACAGATCCTCTTTTTATTTTAATATTAATATCATCTAATGTTTTATTTGTTGTTCCATAATGTTTAAAAAAAATATTATTTAAGCTTATAATTTCATCATCTACTTCATCATTATTTAGATGCTTACTTTTAATAACTAAATTAATTTTATCTGCTGAAACGAGTTCTTCATATACAGTATTAATCGCTGGCATCGTAAATCTAACTGAACTAATTGCTGAAATTATTCTATTTATTGAAGGTAAAATTCTAAATGCTGCTGCAGCAAATAATGCACAGTAAGCTATTAACTCTTGAACTGTATAGTTTTGAAAAGTTAAAAAAACGACTAGCAAAAAAAGCATAAGTACTCCAAAAAACTCTATTGCTATCCTTGGAAATTGCTGAAATGTATTTTGTAATCTAGATACATTTACAACTGATTGATTATGTTTTGCAAATTTATTTATAAAATTATTTTTTCTTCCTAATAATATTACATCTTTGATAGCAGATAGCCCTTGTTGTAAATGCTTTAACCTAAGGCCTTCATTGAATTGTCTTTTTTCGCCCCAAGAAGTCCAAAAATTTTTCATGATAGAGTAATATAATGCACCTAAAAATAATGAAGCGGCTAAAATTACTGCAGTGCCAACCGGCTGAACAAAAGCAAGAAGTATAATTATTGCAGAGAATATAAAAATTTCTGTTAAAAGAGCTAAACCTTGAATAAAAATACCATTAGATAATTGCTGAACTTCAAATGTAATATTTCTAATTAATTCTGCTGAGTTTCTTTGTAAATGAAAAATATAAGGTTGATCAAAATAACTTTTGAATATTCTCTCAGAAATATATCCCTGTAAATTAAATGAAAATGAATTTTGTTTCCAAATTAGAAATAAAAGAAATAATGCTTTGATAAAATAAGATAACAATATTGCAGTCATTCCAAAAATTATTAATTCCATTTGACTAAATTGTTTTAAAAAATACATGTAATCTGTTACAATTTGATTATTTAGTAGATCGTCTGGATTTGACAATAATAATAGTGCAGGGAAAATTAGAGCAATACTAAATGTTTCTAGAATTGTTCCAATAATTATTAAAACAAAAATTAGTAGAATTTGATATCTATACTTATCGCCTAAAATATAAAGTATTTTATTTATTAAACTCATAAAGTATTTAATTTTTTAAGAAAATCATTATAAACAATTTTTAAGCCACTTTCTAAGTCAGTTTTATGTGTCCATCCTAATTTTTTTAAAATAGTTGAGTCTAATAATTTTCTATTTGTGCCGTCTGGTTTTGAAACATCTAATTTAATGTTTCCACTAAAACCAATAACTGAAGATATTTTTGTTGCTAATTGATGAATACTTATCTCTTCGCCACTACCTACATTAATTATAGGCGCTAAACCACTATTCCTATTTTCAGCTGCTATTTCACAGTAATCATTATCACCTAAACTTAGTAGGTAAATGCACGCTTCAGCTAAATCATCTGCAAACATGAATTCTCTAAGGGGCTTTCCTGTTCCCCAAATTGTAACCGAGGTAGATTTTTCATTTTTTGCACGATGTATCTTATTAATTAAACCTGGAATTACATGGCTTGTTTCAAGATCATAATTGTCATTTAGTCCATAAAGATTTGTTGGCATGACGGCAATTGATTTCATATTTTTTTTTGATTTGTATTGTCTATTGTAAGACCAAATCATTTCTATCCCAGAAATTTTTGCTATTGCATACGGTCTATTAGTTGGCTCTAAGTAACCATTAAGAAATTCAGATTCAGATATTGGTTGAGAAGCATTTTTTGGATAAATACAACTTGATCCTAGAAATAAAAGTCTCTTTACACCATTATTATTGGCTGCTTCAATAATATTTGATTGAATCATCAAGTTCTTAAAAATAAATTCTGCAGGAAATGTATTATTTGCAACAATTCCACCAACTTTAGCTGCTGACAAAAATACATATTTGATTTTATTATTCTGAAAAAATTTATTAACTTCAGCCTGTTTTGTTAAATCTAGTTCTTCATGGTTTGAAGTTAAAATATTATCTTGATTGATACTGTTACTTAATAATTTTCTTAAAATAGCACTTCCAACCATTCCTGAATGGCCAGCCACATAAATTTTTTCATCTTTGTTTAAATTTTCAAGCATCAAATTATTGATAATATCTATTATTAAAATCCTTGATTTTTAAGTAAGTTATCTTTTTTAGCTTGCTTTAAATCAACTTCTATCATTTCAAGTACTAGTTGATCAAAGGTAATTTTAGGTTCCCACTTAAGTTCTTTTTTTGCCTTACTAGAATCACCTAATAAAAATTCAACTTCTGCAGGTCTATAATATTTGGAATCAACTCGTATTATTGTATCTCCAATACTTAGATTGGATGATTTAATTTCAAATCTGTTTGCATTAATTTCAGTAATATAACCCTCTTCTTCAGTTCCTTTCCCCCTAAATTTAATTTCTAGACCAAGATAATAACATGCCTTAAATATAAATTCTCTAACACTATAGCTGTTGCCAGTAGAAATTACATAATCATTTGGGTGCTTCTGTTGAAGCATTAACCATTGCATTTCTACATAATCTTTAGCATGCCCCCAGTCTCTTTTGGCATCTAAGTTTCCCAGATATAAACATTCTTGAAGACCATAGTATATATTCGAAATCCCAGAAGATATTTTTTTTGTAACAAATGTTTCACCTCTTCTAGGTGATTCATGATTAAATAAAATACCATTACAAGCAAATATTCCGTATGACTCTCGATAATTTACACAGATCCAATAGGCATATAATTTTGCAACCGCATAAGGACTCCTAGGGTAAAATTTTGTAAGTTCATTTTGAGGAGTTTCTT
>ENA-OSJC01000847-OSJC01000847.1-marine-metagenome-genome-assembly--contig:-NODE-847-length-27799-cov-23.771914_pt1 | contig 27799 bp, 28 predicted proteins | sample MGYA00237885_ERZ534234 | MGnify/ENA primary metagenome ERZ534234 (study PRJEB26413, sample SAMN06343907) | marine metagenome | isolation source: coastal waters | place: Atlantic Ocean: West Antarctic... | reverse complement strand
CTAACACCGTCAATATTCTTTACATCATTTGAAAAGAAATCAGCGATATCTTCATAAGCAGACCAGTTAACTGGTACGCCTAGGTCATATCCGTTTTTAGCTTTGAATGCTTTTTTAATTTCAGGTCTATCAAACCAGTCTTTTCTAAACCAATAAAGGTTAGCAAATTGTTGATCTGGTAACTGATAAAGGTTTCCATCTGGACCAGTCGTAAATTGCAGGCCTATGAAATCTTCAAGATCTAAAGTTGGTAAAGTAACGTCTTTACCTTCACCTTTCATCCAGTCAGTTAGGTTAACAGCTTGTTGCATACGCGCGTGCGTACCAATCAAATCTGAGTCGTTAACGTATGCATCGTAAATACTAACATTAGTTTGCATTTGTGTTTGCACAGCCATTACAACGTCACCTTCACCAATAATTTGGTGTGTTACTTTAATGCCAGTTACATCCTCAAAAGCTTTTGTAAGAACTTTTGACTCATAAACGTGAGTTGGTATTCCTTCAGAAACTACTTTTATAGACATTCCTTTGAATGGCTTTGCAGCATCTTTGAACCACTTCATTTCTTTAACTCTTTCTTTTTCAGAAATAGTTGAAAGACTGAACTCACCTTTAGCTAAATCAGTAATTGCATCAGAATATGCAGATGAAATTACTAGAGAGTATGTAACTACAACGGCTAGAATAGTTTTCAATTTATTAAACATATTTTCCTTTGTTGAAGTTAATTTTACGTTTTACTTGTTTATTAAGTAATGATTAAAACTCAAAAAGAACTTTATGTAAAGCTGATTTACATATAGAAATGGGGGTATAATTTGTTAATTACAATTTTAGATTGTATTTGTAAGTGTTTTTTTAATTGCTGCTGACCAACCTTTAACTAACTTATTTCTCTCTTTAGATTTAATTATAGGTGTAAAATTTTTATCTAAATGCCAATTTTTAGAAATATCTTTTAAAGATTTATAAACACCAATTTGAAGTCCAGCCATAAAGGCAGCTCCTAAAGCGGTTGTTTCTTGAACTTTTGGCCTTAGAATTTTTATATCAACTACATCAGATAAAAACTGTGAAAACCAATTATTCATTACCATTCCACCATCAACTTTTACAAGTTTTGGCTTTAGCCCATCATGTTTCATTGCTTCAAACAGATCGTATGTTTGATATGCAACTGACTCAATTGTAGCTCTAATAATTTCTTTGGGACCGGTGTCTCTCGTGAGACCACTCAAAACACCTCTGGCATTTGCATCCCAATAAGGTGCTCCTAATCCAGTAAAGGCAGGAACTAAATAAACACCTTTGTTGTCTTTTAAAGATTTAATAATATTTTCAGTTTCAGATGCTTTTTTGAAAAAGTTTAGTTTATCTCTTAGCCACTGCACACCAGCTCCTGCAATAAAGATTGATCCTTCCATTGCGTATGTAGTTTTACCTTTAATTCGATAAGCAATGGTAGTGAGTAATCTGTTTTTTGAGTAAATAATTTTAGATCCAGTATTTAGAAGTACAAAAGCACCAGTACCGTATGTACTTTTTAATGATCCTGGCTCAAAACAACATTGACCAATAGAAGCAGACTGCTGATCACCTACTACGCCACTAATAGAAATTGATTTTCCAGTAATTGATGGATGAGTTGATCCGTAATCATCCGCACAATCTTTGACGATAGGTAAAATATTTTTATCTATTTTAAGAATTTTAAGAATAGTTTCGTCCCACATATTACTAGTAATATTATAAATCATAGTCCTACTTGCGTTAGTTGCATCTGTTGCGTGAACTTTTCCTTTTGTAAGTCTCCAAATTAAAAAACTATCAATTGTTCCAAAAAGCAATTGTTTCTTCTTCATCAGCTTTTTAGCTAGCGGAACATTATCTAGAATCCACTTAATTTTTGTGCCTGAAAAATATGAATCAATTAAAAGACCAGTTCTATTAAAGATTAGCGTTTCTTTGTTTTGTTTTCTAAGCTTCTTACAAAATTCCTCTTGTCTACGATCCTGCCAAACAATTGCATTATAAACTGCCTTGCCTGTTTTCTTGTCCCACAAAATAGTGGTTTCTCGTTGATTGGTAATACCTATTGTTAGGATAGTTCCTTTGATTTTTTTACTTTTCTTTATAACATTACTCAAAGTTTTTTTTGTTGTAGACCATATTTCTTCCGGGTCATGTTCTACCCATCCGCTTTTCGGAAAATATTGAGTAAATTCTTTTTGAGATGAGTAAACTGGTTGTCCTTTAAGGTCAAAAAGTATGGCTCTGCTAGATGTTGTTCCTTGGTCGATAGAGATAATAAATTTTTTATCTTTTTTCATTCTTAATTAAAATGTTGCCAGTCAAATTCTAATTTTTTATCATCTATAATAGCGTTAATCATACCCAGCATTAAGGGTAATTTTTTTTTATCAAAATCTTGTTTAACTTTTTTTCCAATTTCTATTGCAAGGTCAGCTCCTTCTACGGTAACTTTTTCCATTTTTGTTTTTTTTGCCTCAGAAAAAGTCATTCCCTCACCAATGTATGAACCCATTTTGCTATTTCTTCCTCCACCTGAACTAACATAAAGATCTCCAAGGCCAGCTAAACCTTTTACTGTTTCTTTTTTTCCTTTTAAATATTCTACAAAAATTTCCATTTCTTGAATTGATTGTTTGATCAAAGCAGAAGCAGTGTTTAAATAATTTTTTTCTCTTATTTCTTCGGAAACATTTGTGCTACATAAGCCTTTTGCGGCACCTACTGCCATTGAGAATATATTTTTAATAGCCGCAGATACTTCAACGCCATTGATGTCTTCTGAATAAGATGTGTGATAGTAATTTGTACTGATCATATTCGCTATTTTTTTGGCTACAGAAATATTTTTATTCGCAACAACAACACTACTGTGAACTTTATTCGCTAAACCTGTGGCAAGACAAGGTCCACCGACGGCAGATATGCTTACTTCTTTAATACCTTTTTCTGAAAGTAGTCTCTCTAGTTTATCAACTAGAAGTTCGTAGTTATTATTGTAAATACTTAAACCTTTAGTAAGCATAAGAAGGTTGGGTAATTTTTGATTCATAAAAACTCTGCTCAGTTCTTCTGCCGCCCATTCAATTCCCTTAGAGCTAATGCCTAAAACGATTAAGTCAACATTTGAATTTAAAGTTGTTTCAAAATTTTCATATTTAATTAAATTTATATCATTTGGAATATTAGTATTAAGACCTGGATGCAGTCTCTTGTTTTTTATTACACTGTCAATAAAATCATTTTCAAGATGAGTGCCCACAATATTAGTATCATGATTATTATCTGCGCATGGAAAAGCAAAAGCAGTTCCCATTGCACCAGCTCCAATAATGATAATCTTAGACATAAATTTATTTTTTACTAAATATTTTTTTGATGATTAAAAAAAGTGATATTAACTCAATTTTTCCTATAACCATAAATAATATTATAGAAATTTTTGATGATGTTAACAAATTGAAAAAATCTACGTCGTTAAGACCGAATAAACTAGAGTTTACTGTGTTAGTGATGGTCAATATAGAAAGTTTAAAAGATTTTTCAAAGTTAAGGCCACCAGCTGTTAAAATACTAGATAAAATAAAAATACTAATAAAAAAACAGATAAAAATTAAAAATGATGAATTTAAATTTTCATTATTAATCTTGTGTTCAGTTTTTAAAATTCTTTGATCAATAATAATATTTGGAGATACAAGTTTAAATATTTCTAATACAGTGGACTTAAACAATATGTAGAGCCTTAAAATTTTTATTCCTGATGAATTTGAAATAATAGAGCCACCGATAATAGTTAAGAAAATAAAAAATAAATAAAAATTTTTTGGGGGACTAAAAGTTGTGATTCCAGAATTACTTAAACTGCTGACAACAGCAAAAAAAATATTCAAAAATGAATTTTCTTGTATTAAGAAAAAAAGCAGCAAGCTAAAAAAAATTGCTGCCATTAAAATTAAAATATCCTCATAGTGTTTTTTCATAGTATTGTTGTTTGTAAAAAGACTATAAAAAAAATAAATATTTAAAATAGAAAAAGTTAATGCAATAGTTAAAATAAATTTTTGCGTAGAATTTTTTATTATCTCAGAAAGTTCATTAGCTGGAAGAAAAGCACCTGTAGAACTAACTGTCATAGCTAAATTAAAACTATTAAAAAGTCTAATTCCTGAAAGGTTTAAAAAGATAAAAATTAATGCAGTTAAAAACGTATAAATAAAAAAAACTTTTGTTATGACTTTTTGAGTATCTTTAAAAAGATTTGTTGATTTGTCAGGATTGTATACAAGATGTGTCAATTTATATTCATTCTTGAAATTAGAAAAAATTAGAATTAAAAAAGTCAAAAAAAAGAAACCTCCAATCCAATGGGATGAAGATCTCCAAATTAATAGTGTTGGGTCCAAAAACTTCACATTATAAAGAACTGTAAATCCAGTCGTGGTTAAACCAGAAATAGCTTCAAAATATGAGTCAATAAAACTAAATTGATAACTGCTAAAATAATATGGTATCGATATTAATAATGAAATAAGTAAATAAATTATAAAAATTAAAACTAACTTTTCAAAAAATTTAATATTTTTCTCACTATTTTTGCTAAAAAAATAAAGACCCGTGCCTAGCAGAAATGAGACAACCAAGGTAAGAATGTAGGAATCTAAGTTTAGGTAATGCTCGAAGTAAGAAGAGTAAAGAATGTTAAAAAAAGAAAGAAAAGTTATAGGGTAACAAGACAGCCCCAAGTAGTAGGAAATACCTTTAAGATTCATTTTTATATAGAACTTAATCTAAAAATGCTTTCTACTTCTTGCAGTAATTCTCTTTTTGCAAGAAAAACTACAAGATCTTCTTTTTCAAATATAAAATCAGATCTCGGTATGATAACTTTTTTAGATCTTAGCACAGCTCCAATTCTTATATGTTCCGGTAAATTAGAATCTTTTATAGATTTATTGAGCAGTTCAGATTTTTCTAATATTTCCGCTTCTATGAATTCATATTCACCATCTAGTAATGAATAAACAGTTTCGATTGTTCCTTTGTGTACTTGTTCCATGATTCTAGAAACCGTAGTCATACGAGGGTCAACTAAATCGTCAATATTTAAAGATTTTTGTAACAAGCTATAATTAGATTTATTTACAATAGCTATTGTTCGTTTATTGGGATTATACTTTTCAGCTAAAACGCAAGCCATAATGTTGTCTTCATCGTCATTTGTTAATGCTAAAATAGTTTCGGTTTCTTCTATGTTGGCTTCTTTTAATATTTCCTCATCTAGAGCATCGCCACAAATTACAATTGATGAGGCCAATTCTGTTGCTAAAAGTTCTGCTCGCTCTTTATTTTTTTCTATAATTTTTACTCTAGCACCTTCAAAATTAGTTTCTAATAATTTTGCTAAGTTTAAGCCAATGTTTCCTCCGCCGATAATAAGAATTTTAGTTGCTGCTTTTTCTTCGTGTCCAAATGATTTTAAAATTAAATTTAGTTGTTCAGTGCTGGCTACAACGTAAGCTTTATCACCTTCTAATAGCTGATCATTTTTTTTTAAAAAAATAAATTTATTGTTTCTAACGGCACCTAGTATATTAGCTTTAAAATCTGGAAATTTTAAAGTTAAGTTTTTTAGAGGAATATCAATAACGGGACAATTTTTATTAATTAGGATTTCCAAAACTTTAATTTTATCTCCTGCAAATGGAACGTTATCAAGTGCTCCAGGAGCTTCTAATTTTCTAAAAAGCGACTTAGCTACCTCGACTTCAGGAGATATAATAACGTCTATGGGTAAATTCGACTTATTGTATAGCTTGCTCCATTTTCCGTCTAAAAACTCTTGAGATCTTATTCTGGCAATTTTTTTGTTTATGCTGAATAAGCTGTGCGCTAATTGACATATAATCATATTTGTTTCGTCATTTTTAGTAACAGCAATAATCATGTCTGTATTGGCTGCACCAGCGTTTTCAAGTACTGACGGAAAAGTTGCTCTACCCACAACTCCTTTTACATCTTGAGTTTCATTAATCCGTTTGATGTCTTCTGAAGATTGATCAACTACAGTAATAGAGTGGCCTTGTGCTGACAGTTGTTTGCTAATTGAGAAACCTACTTTACCAGCTCCACATATAATAATATTCATGATTAGTTTGTAATTTTAACGCCTAAAGATTTTAGTTTTCTATGAAGAGCAGATCTTTCCATACCTACAAATTCAGCTGTTTTAGTTATGTTACCATTATTTTTTTTAAGTTGGGTAATTAAATAATTAGCTTCAAATTGTTCACGAGCTTTTTTTAAGGGAAAAGAGAGCGTGTTATTGAGTGGTTCACTGTTCAAAGAATCCGGATTTTCACTTAAAATTTCAGATAACAATTTATTTGTGTCTTTTTTGTCTTCGTGCACTGAAAGTATTGTAACTCTCTCAATTAAATTCCTTAGTTCTCTTACGTTTCCTGGCCAATTATAGCTATAAAGAAGATCGTTGCCACTATCAATGTTAGCTTCTGGTATTCCATTAATTTCAGAAATTTTCTTTTTAAAATATTCTATTAGTAATGGAATATCTTCAGTTCTTGATTGAAGTGATGGCAAATTTATTGGTACTACATTGAGTCTATGATAAAAATCTTCTCTAAATGTTTGTTTTAAAATTTTTTCTTTTAAATCTTTCGAGGTTGAAGAAATAATTCGAATATTCACTTTAACATCTTTAGATCCATTAATTCTTTTAAACTTTTGATCTGTTATCGTTCTTAAAATATTGGATTGAATCTCAAATGGAATTTCTGAAACCTCATCTAATAACAAAGTTCCATTATTTGCTTTTTCTAAAACTCCATAATCAATACTTCCATTGGAGTATTCCTCTCCATATAATTGTTTTTCATAGTTTTTTTCTTTTAATAAAGATGCATTAAAAACTATGAATGGCATTTCTGATCTAGAGGAATTCTTATGAATTTTTCTAGCTATAAGTTCTTTTCCTGTGCCAGTTTGGCCTATAATTAACACTCTACTATCAATTAAGGAAAGTTTATCTACTATTTTTAAAACTTTCAAAATTTGATTGTTCTTTCCAATAAATTCAAAAGAGTGGAATAATTTATTTTCTACAATACTTTTTTCTTTTTTTAGATTTGTATTTTCTAAAGCACGTTTTATATAATTTAATATTTTTTCTGAAGAAAAAGGTTTTTCAACAAATTCATAAGCACCAATTCTAATTGCTTCGACAGCAACTTGTACATTTGCATGTCCAGAAATCATAATAACAGGAATATTTTCATCTTTACTCATTAATAACTTTAAAAGATCAATTCCATCTTTGTCACCCTTGTCTAACTTAATATCAACAATTGCTAAATTTGGTAATTTTGATTTAATTTCTGTAACAGCTTGATCGTAGTTTGCAGCAGATCGTACGTTATATCCGTTTTCTTTTAAAATATTACAAATTAAAATTCTTATATCTGAGTTGTCATCAATTACTAAAATTTCACTTTTCATTTATTTAATTTTGGTAATTTAATTAGAATTTTTACGCCTGTATTTCTATTTGTAATAAGAATGTCTCCAAGATGCTCATTTATAATTTTGCTAACTATTGGAAGCCCTAAACCTGTTCCATTTTTTTTAGTTGTAAAATATGGTGTCATTATTCTAGCGGTATCTACTATACCTATGCCATTATCAATCAATGTAATACTTATATAGTCATTATTTTCTTTAATTTCTAGAGAGATTTTTCCTTTAAAATCAGCATTTTTTACTTTTTTATCTAAAATTGACTCTTCCGAATTTTTTATTAAATTTATAAAAACTCTATATAATTGATCTGGGTCACCATTTATAATCAATCTTTCTGAAGTTGTTTTAAAAAAAAATTCATTAGAAGATGACATCTTATAAAAATCTATCGCTCTTTTAGCAACTGAACTTATTTGCATTTTTTTAAAGATTGGGTTGGGCATCCTTGCAAAACTTGAAAACTCATTAACTAAATTTTCAATATCTTTAATTTGTCTATTGATTGTAGTTAAATAGTTTTTAAATTCTATTTTACCTTCTGGAATTTTTGGATAAAATTTTTCTTGAAGTCTATCAATAGACAATTGAATAGGTGTTAGTGGGTTTTTTATTTCATGGGCTAATTTTCTAGCAACTGTTTCCCATGTAGAATATCTTTCGGCAGCTAATAATTTGTCTTGTTGTTTCTTTAGCCTTTCAATCATATTGTTAAAATTTTTATTTAATAATAAAAATTCTTTATCTGTTTCAATTTCTGGTACTTTTGTGTTTAGAGCACCTTTACTTATATTTTCAGAGGCAGAGATTAAATTGATTATTGGTTTAGTTAATCTATTAGCAAAAGAAATCGCGATAATTGATGAGGTAAATAAAAGTAAACCAACTACTAAAATATAGATTATTGCAAAAGTTACTTTTATACCTGATTGTTTGTTTTCAATCGCATAGTAAAAATCTACGGCTTGTTCTGTTTCATTTAAGTACTTGATAATTTCAGAGTCAACATTTCTTGAAATAAGTAAATAAGTATCAATTAAACTATTTAATTTGATCATTGCTGACGTTTTATTTTCTATTTCATTTACAATAGCTACAGGAATTCCTTCTAATGCTCGATTGATTTCCTCCTCGCTTGGTTTAATAAATTTATTGTTATTGTCTGAGTCTGAAAAAATAATATTTGAAAAACTGTCAATCAAAAAAATATCATCTACACGCCTTAGTATTTTTTCTGAGCGTGCAATATTTTTAAAATTTTCTGGAGAAGAGTAAAATAACGCAGATGCTCTATTAAGGCCAACACTCATTAAAAAAACGTCCGACTCTACTGTTTTTTTATTTTGAGCTAAATAATTTTTAGCAATATCGTAGGAATTATTTACAGCATTAGTTATTTGTTTATTAAAATAATTCTGTAAGCCATAATTAAAAATAAATAAAGAAAATACCGCAATCAAAAAAGATGGTATGAAAGTAAATAAAACAAATAAAGAAATATATTTCTTGCTAGTTTGGGATCCAATTTTTTGATTTTTATTTAACTTGTATAAACTGTAACTTTTATGAAGTACTATAAATAAAAAAATTAAAAGTAGAATAATGTCTAAAACTAACAATATTTCTAAATTAATATCTGAAAAAAATATTAATTTAGGATTAATAAAAGCTAAAAATGTAAGTATACTTAGAAGTATGCAAACAAAAGAAAGCGCTATTACTAATTTAAAGTTTTTAAAAATATTTAACATACAAAAACCAGATTTAATTTATACAAATATAATATAGTTTAATACAATGGGATTTTCTTTCATTTTACTTGCTGGTGGAGATAGTAATAGATTTAAATCTAAAATTCCAAAACAATACCACAAAATAGCAGGAAAAACTTTGATAAGTATCTCAATTGATAAAATTAGAGAGTTTACTGAAATTACAAAGATAGTTCTTGTTTTTAATAAAAAGCATAAAAAATATTTAGACAAAATTAATCTTAAAGACGTCATATCAATAAAGGGCGGAAATACCAGAAAACAATCTACTATAAATGCTTTGAATTATTTAAAAAAACATAAAAATAAAGACAAAGTTTTAATACACGATGCTGCTAGACCTAATTTTTCTCTAAATTTAATTAAAAAAATAATTAAAGCATCCAAAAAAAATAAGACCGTTGTTCCTGTCTTAAAATTACAAGATTCTTTAAAACAAAAAGGAAAGACAAATCAAATTTTAAGCTTAATAAGAAACAATTATTTTTCAACACAGACACCGCAATGTTTTGACTTAAATGAAATCTTTTTATTACATACTAAAAAAAAAAAAAAATATATAGATGACGACTTTTCTTTAATTGATAAAACTAATAGGTTCAAATTTATTAATGGTGAAAAGCAAAATTTTAAAATTACTGACAAGCAAGATTTAGATTTATTAATAAAATATAATAAATCAAACTATAGTTCCGGTATTGGTTTTGACGTTCATAGACTTATTAAAGGTAAAAAGCTATACCTTGCTGGGATTAATGTGCCTTCTAAATTTGGAACTCTGGGTCATTCTGATGGTGATCCAGTTCTGCATGCAATAATTGATGCAATACTTGGAGCTTGTAGGATGGGAGATATAGGAGAAAAGTTTTCTAATAAAAATAAAAAATTTAAAAATATAAGATCGGATAAACTTTTAAAAAAGATAATTAGGGAAATTAAAGAAAAAAATTATTTGGTAAATAATATTGATGTTAATATTATTGCTGAACAGCCAAAATTAAAAAAATATAAAAAAAAAATAATTCAAAATATAGCTAATTTATGCGAAATTTCTTCAAATAATGTAAACGTTAAAGCTAAAACTACTGAAAAACTTGGAGTAATTGGTAAAGAGAAAGCTGTAGCAGCAGAAGTAATTGTTTCGGTGATTGAATATGATTAAAAAATTTAATTTTTTATTTCTTTCTATGTGTGCAGTTGGTAATTCAAAATACGCACCTGGAACTGTAGCGTCATTTATAACTTCTTTAATATTTATTTTGTTTTATAATTTAAATATAAATATTTTAATTTTAAGTATAGTTGTGTGCATAATTTTTATTTATTCAGTTTATGCTATTGATGAATACAAGAATTCTTTTAGTGAGGTCGATGCTAAAGAAATTGTTATTGATGAATTTGTAGGTCAGTCTATTCCAATATTAACTGTGTATAGTTTTATAGAAATGCATAATATCACTAATTTTATACTCTATAGTTTTGTAGCTTTTGCTTTATTTAGATTCTTTGATATCGCTAAACCATATCCAATAAATATAATTGATAAAAATATGAAGAATGGATTTGGCGTAATGCTAGACGATATTATTGCGGGTGTTTATTCATCCATAGTATTGTTATTGATTATGACATTTATTAATAATGTATAAAAAAATTACACAAATAATTACTAAAATTAAAAGTAAAAAAATGAATATATCTATTGCAGAATCTTGTACGGGTGGAATGCTAGCTCAATATATTACTTCTATAAGTGGCTCCTCTAAAGTTTTCACCTTCGGCGTTGTAACCTACTCTAATCAATCTAAAATTAAATATCTTAATGTGCCACATAAAATTATTAAGAAATATGGGGCTGTAAGCGAGGAGTGTTGTAATTCTATGTTGAAAGGCTTATCAAAAATATCTAAAACAAAATTATACTTGGCTATAACAGGTATAGCTGGCCCAAATGGAGGCACAAAACAAAAACCAATTGGGTTAGTTTATATAGGCATTAAAAAAAATAACAAAATTAAAATTAGCAAATTTTTTTTTAAAAATAAAAATCGTGATACTATTAGAAAACGTTCAGTCTATAAATCATTAGAATTAATAAAAGAATTTATTTAAATAAATGTTCTGCTCTGCTTTCAAAAGCATCAGTAATTTTATTTAACCCAAAATTAAATGAGTTCTTCATTATAATATTTAAAAAGCTATTTTTTAATTCAAAATCAATGCTAAAATCAAGTTGAGTACTTTTGTTTACTTTTTTAAATTTCCACACATTCTTAAGATACTTTAATGGGCCTTCAATATTTGTTACAGTTATTAAGTCATCTTTTTTAGAGTATAAAACGACACTTGAATAAACTTCATTTATAAATTTTTTACCTACTTTAAGATCTGCTCTTATTTCAATAAAATCTTTGGATTCTTTTTTTTCAAGTATTTTTCCTTCGATGCACCAGGGCACAAAATCAGGATATTTTTCAATATCTAAAATCATATAAATTAATTTAATCTTATCACAATGTATAATTTTTTTTATTGATGCTGAAGACATTCTAAGGATTTATCTCTCGCGTCTTTCAGTATTTTAAAATCAGTGTCTGCATGGTAAGAAGATCTTGTTAGCGGAGAGGACGAAACAAGTAAAAAACCCTTCGAAGTTGCTATTTTTTTTAATTCTTGAAATTCGTCTGGATGGACGTATCTATCTAATGGAAAATGTTTTGTTGTAGGTTGTAGGTACTGACCTATAGTTAAAAAATCAACATCGGCCATCCTTAGGTCATCCATAACTTGTATTACTTCATCTTTTTTTTCTCCAAGGCCAAGCATGATGCCTGATTTTGTAAATATATTTGGTTTTTTTATTTTAACAGATTTAAGTAGTTCTATTGAAGTAAAATAGCGAGAACCTGGCCTAACTTTTAAATATAAGCTTGGAACTGTTTCTATATTATGGTTAAAAACATCGGGGCTTGCTTCTAATACTCTTTCATATGAGTTTCCTTTTTTTAAAAAGTCTGGAGTTAAAACTTCTACTGTAGTTTCAGGATTATTCTTTTTAACCTCAGAAATTACTTCTTTAAAATGATTTGCACCTCCGTCATCAAGATCGTCTCTGTCGACAGAGGTTATTACGACATGGTTTAGTTCTAGTTCATGTACTGCCTTAGAAACTTTAAAAGGCTCAAGAGAATCAAGACTAGAGGGCTTTCCAGTCTTAACGTCACAAAAGGCACAGCCTCTTGTACAGGTATCTCCCATAATCATAAAAGTTGCATGTTTTTTGCTCCAACACTCTGTTATGTTTGGACAATTTGCTTCCTGACAAACGGTAGTTAGTTTGTTTTTATTTACAATTTCTTTAGTTTTAAAAAAAATTTGGCTATTTGTAATTTTAGTTCGAATCCAATCTGGTTTTTTTTTAAGTGGACTAGGTATGTTTTTTATTTTCTCTGGATGTCTTAATTTCATTGGCTTAATTTAATTAAAACCTCATTTTTTTTCCCAAATTTAAGCTTTGCACGATATAACGTATCCAGATAGTCAAAATCAGGGTTGCCAGACAGTAATTTATTTTTGTGCTCTGTGAGTGCTAATTGCTTTTTTAAATCAGAATTTTTCATTAAAAGTTTTTTTTCGTATCTATTTTTTTCAAAATAAGAAACTAAACCTCTTTCCCCTCCGGTTAGATTAATAATGATATAAAGAGTTAAAAAAATTTGAAAGAAAAATATTTTTTTTGTATTTAAAATTTTTAAAAATTTCATACCTAGACTCTAGCCATTTTAGAGATTTTTCCAAGCTGTTCTTCTATTCTGAGTAATCTGTTATATTTTGCTACTCTTTCTGACCTTGCTAGTGACCCTGTTTTAATTTGAGTTGACTGAGTAGCAACAGCTAGGTCGGCAATAAATGTATCTTCTGTATCACCAGACCTATGGGAAATAACTGTACTAAAATTATTTTTTTTAGCTAATTTGATCACGTCTAGAGTTTCAGTTAATGTTCCTATTTGATTTACTTTAATTAAGATAGAATTGGCTGATTTCTCTTTTATGCCCCTTTTTAATCTAGCTACATTAGTTACAAATAAATCATCACCAACAATTTGAATATTTTTACCCATTTCTTTTGTTAATTTGGACCATGCATTCCAATCATTTTCTGCAAAAGGATCTTCGATAGATTTTATTGGATAATTAGCAACTAATTTTTTATAATAATTTATGCTTTCATCTACTGAAATAAAATTAGATGAATTAAGCGAGTACTTACCACCACTATTAATTAATTCATTTGCAGCAACATCTAAACAAATATTAACATCTTTACCTGGTTTAAGTTTAGATTTTTCAATAGCATCAACAACCATTTCTAAAGCTTCTTCGTTAGAGTTAATAGATGGGGCAAAACCTCCCTCATCGCCAACATTAGTTAATAAGTTTTTAGATTGGAGAATCTTTTTTAAGTTTTGTATAACTAAAAAACATTTTTCCATTGCATCCATGAAATTTGTTGAGGAGTCGGGTCTGATCATAAATTCTTGAATTTTTAAATTATTGTCTGCGTGAGCTCCCCCATTGATAATATTAACTAGAGGCTTAGGTAATAAAAAAGATTTTCCAAGGTGTCGGTAAAGTTCTTTTTTTTTTGATTTTGCAGTAGCTTTAGAAACTGCAAGTGAGACAGCTAATAAGGCATTTGCTCCTAATTTTTTTTTATTGTCTGTACCATCTAGATTTAATAAAATTTGATCTATTTTTTTTTGATCATCTGCTTTGATATTTTTTAAATTTTTAGCAATCAAAGTGTTAATATTTTTTACTGCCTTTAAAACACTTTTACCTAAAAAATAGTTTTTATCTCCATCTCTTAATTCATAAGCTTCGAAAGCACCAGTAGAGGCGCCAGAAGGAACAATTGCTGAGGCTTTTGTTTTGTTACTTAAAAAAACCTCTGCTTCAACCGTAGGGTTTCCTCTGCTATCGAAGACTTGTCTGCCTAATACTTTTACGATGTTTGTCATTTATTAATTCTTAATTAATGTATCGATTAACACTAATTGTTTTAAAAGATTTTTTATTTCACTTAATGGAACCATGTTGGGGCCATCAGAAGGAGCATTGTCAGGATCTTCGTGTGTTTCCATAAAAACTGCACCTACGCCTACGGCAATAGCAGCTCTTGCTAAATATGGAACAAATTCTCTTTGGCCTCCACTTTTTTCACCCATACCACCAGGTTGTTGGACGGAATGAGTGGCGTCAAAAACTATTGGATAACCAAACTTAGCCATTATAGGCAAGGCTCTCATGTCTGAAACTAAAGTATTGTAACCAAAACTTGCGCCACGCTCCGTTATCATAATATTTTTGTTTCCAGAATCTTCTAATTTTTTTACTACATTCGCCATATCCCACGGTGCAAGAAATTGACCTTTTTTAACATTAATTATTTTTCCAGTTTTTGCAGCTGCAATTAACAAATCTGTTTGCCTACATAAAAAAGCTGGAATTTGTAAAACATCGACATGTGGAGCTACTAAAGAACATTGCTCAGCTGTATGTATGTCTGTCAGAACTGGCACCCCTATTTCATTTCGAATTTTATCAAAAATTAGCAAAGACTTTTCTAAGCCCATGCCTCTTTTCCCTTTAAGACTTGTTCTATTAGCTTTATCAAAAGAAGTTTTATAAATTAAATTTATTTTTAAATCAGTAGTTATTTGCTTTAGTTCTTTAGAAATATCCAATGCATGTTTTTCACTTTCAAGTTGACATGGACCAGCTATTAATGTGAAAGATTTATTATTGGCTATTTCAAAATTAGCACACTTTACTTTGTGATTAATCATCTATTTTTTCCGAATTGTTTTTTGCTGCTTTAATAAAAGATGAGAATAGAGGATGAGGAGCAAAAGGTCTAGACTTAAATTCAGGATGAAATTGAACTCCAATAAACCATGGGTGGTTTTCAAGTTCAATAGTCTCAGGTAAAGAACCGTCAGGTGAAACTCCAGAGAAGATTAAACCTTTTTTTTCTAATTTTGATTTTAAATTTTTATTTACTTCATATCTATGTCTGTGTCTTTCGTTAATTAAATTAGATTTATAAATCTTGCTTATTAAAGTATTTTTTTTTAATTTAGCTTTGTATGAACCTAGTCTCATTGTTCCTCCTAAATTTTTTTTGCTGCCTTTTTGAATAACTTTTCCTTTAACCCATTCATGCATTAATCCAACTACAGGAGTGCCGCCATTACTAAATTCACTAGATGTTGCTTTTTTTAAACCTAAAATATTTCTAGCTGCTTCTATAATTGCCATTTGCATACCAAAACAAATTCCAAAAAAAGGTACTTTATATTTTCTAGCATAAGCTATGGCTTCAATTTTTCCTTCAGTTCCTCTTGAACCAAAACCACCAGGTATGAGGACTGCACTGTACTTTTTTAGAGTATTAATTACATTTTTTTTATTAATTTTAGTTGAGTCAACCCATTCTGCATTTAAGTCTACATCGTTACTTAAAGATCCGTGTATTAATGCTTCATCTAAAGATTTATATGCATCTTTTAAATCAACATACTTTCCAACTATTGCAATTGAAACTTTTTTTCTTTTTGAATTTATTTTGTTAACAATATCTTTCCATATTTTTAAATTTGGTTTATTTTTTTCCTTAAGTGCAAATATATTTAAGATCTTTTTATCTAATTTTTCTTGATTATACTTTATTGGAACTTCGTAAATAGATTTGGCATCAACAGATTGAATTACATGATCTGGCTCTACGTTACAAAATAAAGATATTTTTCTTTTTTCTTCTTTGGGAATATCTTTTTCGGATCTACAGACTATGAGATCTGGTTGAATACCTATACTTCTTAGTTCTTTAACAGAATGTTGTGTTGGTTTTGTTTTTAGTTCTCCAGAAGCAGATATATAAGGAACTAACGTAAGATGAATAAATAAACTTTTACCTTTTCCTTCTTCGTTTGAAAATTGCCTAATGGCCTCTAAGAATGGTAGGCTTTCGATATCGCCTACTGTTCCACCTATTTCACATATCACAAAATCTTCTCTAGAAACTTTATTAGAAATAAATTTTTTAATACTGTTTGTGACATGAGGAATAATTTGAACAGTACTTCCTAGGTACTCTCCTCTTCTTTCTTTTTCTATTATATCTTTATATATTTGCCCTGTAGTAATATTATCTTCTTTTGTAGATGGCCTATTAGTAAATCTTTCATAATGACCTAAATCTAAATCTGTTTCTGCACCATCATCAGTAACAAAAACCTCACCATGTTCAAATGGATTCATTGTTCCTGGGTCAACATTTAAATAAGGGTCTAGTTTCCTAATTCTAACTTTGTAACCTCTTAACTGAAGTAAGGATGCTATCGATGCTGAAGTTAAACCTTTCCCTAAAGAAGAAACCACGCCGCCAGTTACGAAGATATATCGCGCCATGGAATAATATTATAGCGATTTATTTTTTAAAAACAAAGATTATTTTTGATTTTCAGGAATTTGTGGAAGAGTGCTGTTTTGTTTCTTTTCTTTTTCAATATCAATGACAGACTGAACTTCTTTTATCTCCTCGTGTGAAATAGAAACTAGAGCAATGCTGGTAACAATAAAAAATGTAGCAAGTATAGATGTAAATTTAGTGAGAAAACTTCCAGCTGCTCTTGAAGTCGTGAAATTGTCTTGTGAAACACCAATACCCAAAGCTCCACCTTCTGATCTTTGAATCAATATAGTTATTACCAGAAGAACTGCTAGAATAATATTTATGGTTAATAGAATGTTTTCCATGGATCTTATCTATAGTAATTCTTTATTATATCAATAAATTTTTTGTCTGACTTTGAGGCGCCACCAATTAAAAAACCATCAATTTCATGTAAACTTTTAAATTGGCTAATATTTTCACCATCAACAGACCCACCGTATAGAACTGCTGGTGATATTGATTTTTTAAAAATATTTTTTAATATTTTTTTAATAAATGTAGTAGTTTTCAACAAGTCTTCGGCTTCAGGAATTTTTCCAGTCCCGATAGACCAGATAGGTTCATAGGCAACTATTATGTCCTTATAATTAAATTTTTTTTCTAGAACATTTTCAATTTGTTTTTTTAAAACTTCAAAAGTTTTATTTTTTTTCTTATCTGCTTTATTTTCACCAATGCAGAAAATAACTTTTAATTTATTTTTCAGAGAGCTCTCAACTTTATTTTTTAACATTGTACTTGTGTCACCTTCAGATCGATTATCTGAGTGTCCTATAATCATATATTGGGCTCCAACACTTTTAATCATAAATGGGCTAATAGAACCTGTGTTAGCGCCAAAATTATCTATGTGGTAACAATTTTGAGCACCTATAGAAATTTTCTGATTTAAAAAAAAATTCGCATAACTGTTAACTAATGTAGTTGGAGGAGTAATAACTACTTTATATTGTTTGTTAAATTCCTTGTCAGATTTAATAAATTTATTTATTTTACTAAGAATAGCTATAGATTTTGGAACACCAAACATCTTCCAATTTCCAATAAAATACTTCATGTTGTTTGCCATATTTAATATTTTGATCTATAGGTGGTAAAATATAACGTTTTAATAGATTAAAAAAATGCTTACTACAATAAGAAAAATGACAACATCTTTTTTGGCTAAAGTTTTAATAGTCATAATTATTCTTCCATTCCTTTTTTGGGGAATGGGTGATGTTTTTAGGGGCGGTAACCAGAATATTTTAGCTACAATAGACTCCGAAAAAATAAGTGCTCAAAACTTTACTCAATATGTAAACAAATTAGGTTTAAATAAGCAGCAGAGAGATAACTTAGGTAACAGTGAGTTGTTGGATAAAATTTTATCTGATTACATTGGAAAAAGGATTATTGCCTTAGAAATTAAAAGCCAAGGAATTCATTTAAGTAACCAGTCACTTAAGGAAATATTAATCTCAGATGAAGCATTTATAAAAGATGGAAAATTTTCAAGAACTAAGTATGAAAAGTTTTTATTAGAAAGCGGGATAAGTGCGCCAATTTTTGAACAGAACATCGCTGAACAAGAAAAAAAAAGACAGTTATTAACATTTTTGTCTGAAGGGGTTCTTTTGCCAGAAGCATTAATTAAAAAAGAATTTGAAAATGAAAACCAAATTAAAAAAATTCAGTATTTAGAATTAGACAAGCTTTATGAAAGAGTTCAAATTAAAGACAAAGATATAAAAAAAACTTATGAAACTAACAAAAATCTTTTCACACAAGAGTTTAAAAAAATAAGTTATACCGAACTTTTGCCAAGTAGTTTAACAGGTTTAGATAAATATAGTGAATCTTACTTTAAAAAAATTGATGAAATAGAAAATGCCGTTCTAGATGGCGGAAGCATGAATGAATTTATAAAGATGTTCAATCTCACAATGATTAATGTAGATGAAACAAATAGACTTAAAAAAGATAAGTCTGGTAACGATATAATTAAGATTGATGACGTTCTCTTTTCAAAAATATTTAGTATAGACAATATAAATAAACCTACTTTAATAAACGTTAATAATAAATATTACTTAAGTGAAATTATTAAAATTGAAAAAATAAATCGTACTTTAAAAGATGTAAAAATTAAAGATGCAATAATTTCACAATTAAAAATAAAATACGTTATTGAAAATAATACAAAAATTGTGAAAAAAATGTCTTCTGGAAATTTTAAAATAGAAGAATTTAAAAAATACAGCAAAGACAATAAAATAGATATAAAAACAATTACACTTAAAGATTCTAAAGATGAAAGTATTTTTGCAAGTGGAGTGATAAAAGAAATTTTTAAAGTTAATGATGGGAGCTTACAGCTAATCACCAATAGTATGCTTACTAAAAACTATATAATTTTTTCTGCAAAAACTGAAAAATTGCCATTTGATAAGAAGACGAAAGATTATAATCAATATAAATCTAAAGCAAAACTAAGTTTGGCTAATCAGATATACGCTACTTTTGATAAAACGATGAATGACAAGTATAATGTTGATATAAATCAAAAAGTTTTAAGTCGTTTAAAAAATACACTCTAATGAAGCTAAATATTAGTTTTAGTTCTTTTAAAAAAAACCATAAATTAAAAAAAAATCAACTGATCTACAAAGTTAAAAGCTGTGTGGACTATAGACAGGTTGAAAACATATTTAATTTTTTACTAGTTGAAAAAAATAGTTTCATTTTTGAGTCAGTTGAAAAAGGTACTATTAGAGGGCGTTATACAATTATAGGATTAAATCCTGATAAAGTGTGGGATATTAATAAAAATACTATTACTGAAAGATTTGAAGGAAAAAAAAGAATTATAAAAGAAAAACCTCTAAAATTTCTTAATAATTTAATTGATAAATTTAACACAAAGATTCCCGTTGGAATTCCTAAGATGGCTGCAATGCTTGTAGGTTATTTTTCTTACGATGTTATTAGATATATAGAAAATATTCCCGATAAGTGCACTGATGATCTTAAAATTCCAGATGTAAGAATGATTAGGCCAAAAAATTTGGTTATATACGATAACTTGAAAAAAAAAATATACTTTATCGAAAATATTTATGCAGAAACTAAAATTAAAAATTACTTTGAAAAGTATTATTCTATTCAAAAAAATTTTGAAACTTATGAAGATTATAGTAATATAAAATTACCAATAAAATTTACTCATCAAAAAAATAAGAACAAAATCAAAAGCAATATCTCAAAAAATCAATTTATCAACTATGTAAAGAAAGCCAAAGAATACATTGCTAAAGGAGATATTTTTCAAGTTGTTTTAAGTCAAAGATTTGAAAGAAAAATTAATAAAACACCACTCGAGATTTATAATCATTTAAGATTATCCAACCCTTCTCCATTCATGTTCTATTTTAATTTTGAAGATTTTAAAATAATTGGAAGTAGTCCTGAAATTTTAGTTAGATTAAGGGATAACCAGATAACAATTAGACCTATTGCAGGAACAAGGCCTAGGGGGGCTACAAAAGCTCAAGACTCAAAATACGCCAAAGATCTTTTAAAAGACAAAAAAGAATTAGCAGAACATTTAATGTTACTAGATCTAGGTCGAAATGACGTAGGTAAAGTATCAAAAATTAATTCTGTCAAAGTAACAGAAAGTTTTACTATAGAAAAATACTCTCACGTGATGCATATTGTTTCTAACGTTGTTGGTGAATTTAATCATAAAAATTCAATATTTGAAACTTTATTATCTGGCTTTCCGGCAGGAACAGTTAGTGGTGCACCTAAAATTCGAGCCATGGAAATTATTGATAATCTTGAAAAAAATAAACGTAAACTTTATGCTGGTGGGATAGGATATTTCACTTCTAGCAAGGAATTTGATACCTGTATTACTTTAAGAACTGCACTAATAAAAAATAATAAATTTTATGTTCAATCAGGTGCAGGTATAGTAGCAGACAGTGTGCCTGAAAAAGAATATGCTGAAACAGTAAACAAAGCTAAAGCACTTATGAAGGCGGTAGATTAAGTGAAAATTTTACTTATAGATAACTACGACAGTTTTACTTATAATTTATATCACTACATTTCTAAGTTTAAAAAAAATGTCGATGTTATTAGAAATGATAAAATAGATGGAAAAACAATTTTAAGAAAAAAATATAGTAAAATAGTAATCTCTCCAGGTCCTGGTAACCCTAATCAGGCAGGAAACTGTTTAAAAATTGTAAAAGAAGTTCATAAAAAGATTCCTATCCTCGGTGTTTGCTTAGGTCATCAAATTATTGGACAAGTTTTTGGTGGAAAAATAATAAAAGCTAAAAACTTAATGCATGGCAAAACAAGTAAAATAAAACACCAAAAAAAAGGTCTTTTTAAAAACATTCAATATAATTTTGAAGCCACAAGATATCATAGTCTTATCGTTGATCGAAAATCCTTCCCCAAAGACCTAGTTATTACTGCAGAAACTAAAAGTAAAACTATAATGGGCTTAATGCATAAAGAATATGAAATTCACGGGTTTCAGTTTCATCCAGAGAGTATTAGTACTAAAGTCGGCATAAAATTAATAAAAAATTTTATATCTAACTAGCATGACTGACATTATTGAAAATTTAAAAAAAGGCCAAAGTTTAACTTTTGAAGAAAGTAAGTCGCTTTTTTCCAGTTTAATGGAAGGGAAATTTAAAGAAAATACGATAATAGAAATATTGGAAGCTTTGATTAAAAAGGGAGAAACGAAAGATGAACTCGCAGGTGGAATTTATGTTTTAAGAGATAAAGCAAATAAAGTTAATTCAGATCCTGATACAATAGACACTTGTGGCACTGGAGGAGATGGTAAAAACTCTTTAAATATCTCAACAGCAGCAGCTATCGTTCTTTCTAGTATGGGTATTAAAGTTGCTAAACACGGTAATAAAGCAGTCTCTTCTAACTGTGGTTCTGCAGATGTATTAGAAGCCTTAGAAATTAATATTAATTTAAAACCTAATGAAGCTGAAGAAAATATTAAAAAGTTTAATTTTGCTTTTATGTTTGCACCCAACTACCATTCTGCAATGAAACATGTTGGTCCAGCTAGAAAAAAAATGGGGAAGAAAACTATTTTTAATTTAATTGGTCCTTTAATTAGCCCCGCCCAAGTTAAAAGACAAGTAATTGGCGTGTTCGATAAAAAGTGGATGAAACCTTTTGCTGAGGCTTTGAGAGAAAATAATGTAGTGCACGCGTATATAGTCCATAGTGATGATGGTATGGACGAAATTTCTCCATTTGCTAAAACAAATATTGTTGAGCTAAAGGATAAAAATATAAATGAATTTACAATAAATCCAAAGGAACTTGGAATTACTTTAAGTAACACAAATAATTTAAAAGGTAAAGATGCACTATATAATTCTATGAAAATAAAAGAAATATATAAAGGTCAAATCAATGAATTTTCAGTAGCTGTGGCCTTAAACGTTGCAGCAGGATTAATTGTATCAGGTAAGGAATATAATTTTATAGATGCGTTTAACAAAGCTTCTAAACAACTTGCTTCTGGAAATGTATTCCAGCACTTGGTTAAATTACAATCAAAATAATGACAAATATTTTAGAAAAAATTATTGAGGACAAAAAAGAGTCATTAAAAATAATTAAAAAAAATAACTCTTTAAGCTCACTTGAAGATAAAATTAAAACTATTAATACTTTTTTAAATTTTAAAGATACGATTAGTAATAATAAAGGAATATCGCTAATATCGGAGATTAAGAAAGCAAGCCCGTCTGCTGGGATATTGGTAAAAAATTTTAATCATTTAGATATTGCAAAAATATATGTAGATAATGGAGCTACATGTTTATCTGTTTTAACTGAAGAAAAAAATTTTTTTGGTAAACTTTACTATATAAAAGATATTAAGAATAAGTTTAAAATACCTGTTTTAGCAAAAGATTTTTTTATTGATCCCTATCAAGTTGTATTATCAAAGAGTTATGGTTGTGATTGTATCTTAATAATACTCTCTGCTTTATCAGAGAAACAAGCAGATGAAATTTACGATGAAGCTTTAAAAAATAAACTAAGTATTATTGTAGAGGTTCATGATGAAAAAGAAGCTGAGTCTGCTTTAAAATATAATGAAGCTATTATTGGTATTAATAATAGAAATCTTAAAACTTTAAATGTTTCTTTAGAGAATTCAGTTAAAATTAAAAAAAAATTAATTTCACACAAAGGTCCGCTAATCTCTGAAAGTGGCATTAAAAATAAAAAAGATGCACAATACATTTACGATAATACTGGCATCAAAAACTTCTTGATTGGTGAATCACTTCTCGCAAGTGACAAAACTGATAAGTTGATTAAAGAAATATTATCAATTAACCTTTAAATTAGGGCTTAATTAGCCATTGATATTAAAAGAGAACTTTTGTAGAACATACATGTACAGGGTTTGTTCTTATGCTTACAAAAAAACAAAAAAATTTACTTATTTATATAAATAAAAAAATTAGATCTACAGGTGTCTCACCTTCGTACGAAGAAATGAAAAATTCCCTCAACCTCAAGTCGAAATCAGGCATTCATCGACTTATTTCAGCTTTGGAAGAAAGAGGATTTGTTAAAAGGTTAGCACATAAGGCAAGAGCATTAGAAGTTATTAAATTACCAGAAAACGCGAGTGCAAATGATATTTTTAATACATTCACGCCAAGTGTAATTAAAGGGGGTTTAGATACAACCCCGAACACTGAAAGTGAAATTTCAATATTAGGTAGCATTGCAGCAGGAACACCTATTGAGGCTATACAACAAGAAGTTGATAGAGTTGCACTTCCAGAAAATTTACAAAACAACGGCGAACACTATGGGCTTAGGGTTAAAGGTGACTCTATGATCGAAGCTGGGATTAATGATGGTGATACAGTAATAGTAAAAAAAACTACTGATGTTAATAGCGGACAAATAGCTGTAGTTTTAATTGACGATCAAGAAGCTACGCTAAAAAGAGTCAGAAAAAAAGGTAATACAATTGCACTTGAAGCAGCAAATAAAAACTACGGAACTAAAATATACGCTGCATCTAGAATAAAAATTCAAGGTAAATTGGTTTCTTTGTATAGAAACTTTCACTAAAATAGTCTAATTAGATAACATGAGTTTTGTTTGTAGGTTTGCGCCCTCTCCTACTGGGCCTCTTCATATTGGCGGTGTTAGAACAGCTTTATTTAACTGGTTGCTGGCTAAAAAAAATAATGGAAAATATTATTTAAGAATTGAAGATACTGATAAAGAAAGATCAAAAGATGAATTTAAAAATCAAATTATAAGTTCATTATCTTGGTTAGGCATAGAACATGACGGTGAAGAGTATATTCAGTCTAAAAATATTGATAAACATAAGGATATAGCAGACGAGTTAATTAAGAAAGGTTCAGCTTATTACTGCTATTGTTCATTTGAAGAACTTGAAAATCAAAAAACTTTAGCAAAAAAAAAAAACCTTCCTTTTGTTTATAATCGTAAATGTAGAGATCTAAAAGAGAAAAAAAAAGAGCCAGCTGTTTTAAGATTCAGAAGTAAAATTTCAGGTTCAGCTTTAATTAAAGATTTAGTTCAGGGGGATAAAAACATATCAAATTCAACAATAGAAGATTTTGTAATATTAAGAAAAGATAGCACACCAACATACCAATTATCAGCAACTGTGGACGATCATGAAATGAAAGTTACACATATTATTAGAGGTGATGATCATATGATCAATACATTTAAACAAAAACAAATTTATGAAGCTATGGACTGGAAAGTTCCAAATTTTGCTCACCTACCTTTAATTCACAGCGATAAAGGTAAAAAATTATCTAAAAGAGATAATGCCTCAACATTAGAAGACTACAAAAAAATAGGAATTATGCCTGATGCATTAAGAAACTATCTATTAAGACTTGGCTGGTCTTACAAAGATAAAGAAATATTTACTAAACAAGAAAGTATAGATTTGTTTGACTTAAATGGTGTTGGGAAATCACCTTCTAAACTAGATATGTCTAGAATACTTTCAATGAATGAGACCTACGTTAAAACAATTGATGAAAAAGAGTTGTTTCAGCTTTTTAAGGAATATGTCTCAAAATACAAAATACCTTTTGATGCATCCAAAGATACAATCCTTATTAAATGCATAGGTTTTTTAAAAAACAAAGCAAAAACATTAGAGGATATTTTTAATAATTCTCAGTACATTATAAACAATGAAATAAAAATTAGTGACGAAGATCAAAAGCTATTAGATGATCAATCCAAATTAATAATAAAAGACTTTGTCACAGAATTTAAAAAACTTGCTTCTCTAAACAAAGAAACTTTAGAACCATTAATTAAATCATTAATTGAAAAGCATAAGACTAATTTTAAAGGTGTGGGTCAGCCATTACGTATAGGATTAGTAGGTTCTAGATTTGGACCAGGCTTATACGATGTAATTTTATCTCTTGATAAATCTGAAATAATAAAAAGACTAAGTAAAGTGTAGCAATGAAAGAAGCTGTCTCATTTAGAGTTAGGAAAAGTTCGTTTTATGATAAAAAATCAAATACTCCATTTAAAATTAGCAGATCTAAATTAAGTAATTTTCTAAGTTGTAAAAGATGTTTCTACTTAGACCGTGTTGTTGGATTAAAAGAACCATCTATGCCAGGTTGGGCTCTAAACAGTGCTGTAGACGAACTTTTAAAAAAAGAATTTGATCAGTACCGTAGCAAAGAAAAACCTCACCCAATGATGATTAGGCACAATTTAAATTTTGTTCCGTTTAAACATAAAGATTTAGATTTGTGGCGAAATTCTTTAAAAGGTGGAATTTCATATTTAGATGAAAAAACAAATTTAATAATTCACGGCGGTATAGATGATGTTTGGTTTGATCTTGATAAAAAGAAATTAGTTGTAGTGGATTATAAAGCTCAATCAACAAGTTACCCTGTTATGACACATTCTTATTTAAATAGTGAATGGCATTTTAGTTATAAGTTACAAATGGATATCTATGTTCATATTTTAAGAAAAATGAATTTTGATGTATCTGATATGTCATATTTTTATGTTTGTAATGGTGAAAAAACTAATAATAAGTTTGAAAATAAAATGGATTTTAAAGCTACACTTGTTCCATACAAAGTTAACACCTCTTGGATAGAAGGTAAATTATCTGAAATGAAAGAAGTTCTTAACCTAGACAGTCCACCAGGTATTGTTAGTACATGTGAAAAATGTGCCTACCTAAAAGGTGGAAGAGATTATTTTTAAAATTTCTATATAAATGAAAAAATATATCAGTGAAATTCAAACAATTGCTTTTTATGGACTAATAACATTTATATTTTTGCTCATTTCATTAGAGTTTTTAGAATGGGCAGTTAAATTTTCATTTTGGGATGGAACATTAGGTATTTTGTATTTATCATTAAATATATTTGAAAAATTATTCACCTTATGGTTTTTAGGAATACCTCTTTATTTTATGAAAATAATATTTAAGAAAAAATAATATTTATGACAACTAATACTTTTAATTGGAGCTGTATACATACATGGAGAAAAAGCGCTAAAAATACTATGTGGTGTGTTATAGGTTGTTCAATCGGAGATTTTGGAACAATACTTTTTTTTCAATTAACTCAAATACCTTTTCCTGTTATTGGTATAATGATTTTAGCAATCATTAATGGTCTACTAACAAGTATAGCGCTTGAGACATTAATTTTAATTAGACAAAATTTTAGCTTTATTAATGCCCTAAAAATAGCTTGCGGTATGAGTTTCATTTCAATGGTGAGCATGGAAATAACAATGAATTTAACAGATTATTACTTAACAGGAGGAGCACAACTTACATATTGGGTTGTGCCTATCATGTTAACTGCAGGATTTTTAACTCCATGGCCCTACAATTATTGGAGGCTCAAAAAATTTGGCCTTCAATGTCATTAGACCTTTTGTAGTTAATATTAGGACTCAGGTTTAAAAATTAAACACAGTCCATTACTACAGAATCGTTTTTGAGTTGTTGTTGAACCGTCGACAAAAACATGTCCGTGATGCACGCCACATTTTGCACAATGATACTCTACCCTTTTCATTCCAAACGAGTAATCAATTTTTGTTTTAAAAGCACCTGGTAATGACTCTGTAAAAGAAGGCCAACCCGTTCCACTATCAAATTTTGCATTAGAAGAAAATAATTTTGCACCACAATTAGCACAATGAAAAAAGCCATTTCGATTTTCAGCGTTTAAAGGGCTAGAGAAGGGTTTTTCTGTAGACTCCTTAAACATGATTTTTTTTTGTTCTTTGGTAAGATTTGGATTGATAATTTTTTTTGCCACTGAATATAGAAAATTATATGGTAACAAAATAACTGATAAAAATGACAATCCGAATAATTCTAGTAGTTTTCTTCTATTTTTCCTCATAAACTTATTGTATCCAATCATAGACGTGGACTCAATACTATCCTAAGTCTAGATACTATAATTACTTTTGATTGTGTAAAAATTATTGATTTTAATTTTTTAAAAATTTTGATTAGATAAATAAACCTGTATTTATTTATTTATTGCTATTTTCATCTTCTTCTGTTGGTTTTTGTTCTGAAGTATCTGGCTGAGCCTCTTCTTCTGCTGGTTTTTGTTCTGAAGTATCTGGCTGAGCCTCTTCTTCTGCTGGTTTTTGTTCTGTAGTATCTGGCTGAGCCTCGTCTTTGAATTCTTTTCTAAAATAGTTTGTTGAGCTACTAGATGTAGAATTATTTCTTAATCGGGAATAAATATTTTTACCTGCTATAATAATTAATATAGGTCCTAGTATATAGAGAACTATTTTAAACCAACCTATCTCAGATTCGTTAGAATTTTCCACTTCTTTAACTGGTTCAG
>ENA-OSJC01000846-OSJC01000846.1-marine-metagenome-genome-assembly--contig:-NODE-846-length-27800-cov-3.409660_pt1 | contig 27800 bp, 22 predicted proteins | sample MGYA00237885_ERZ534234 | MGnify/ENA primary metagenome ERZ534234 (study PRJEB26413, sample SAMN06343907) | marine metagenome | isolation source: coastal waters | place: Atlantic Ocean: West Antarctic... | reverse complement strand
TACAGCTCTATTTGTCAAAGATATTTTTTTTTTTGCTATAGCACAAAAATCTGATTTTGTTTTTTCAATAAAAGATATACAAGTCTCTTTTTTTCTCTCAGGATTATTTTTTTCAGCATAAGCAAGGGCATGTCCTATTGGTGTTTTTCCTGTACTTTTTTTTATTCCATATCAATATGGTAATTGTTTTACGATTGGCGATATTCCTGTTCAAGACGAAGGAAGAATTAAGCCGTTAGACACATATGCACGTAATTATTTGTTAGCTTTTTATGGAAAGAGATCTATCTCTAAAATAGACCTCTCGGCAACAGATTGGTTATTGAATTTGGTTTTAGACCCTCAAGGTGGAAAAGACTTGAAAATATTTAATATCCGAAATCCAGAGGTTGTATCAAGTCTCTTTTTAGAATGGACCCCAGACCATAAGTATAGTTTTAATCAAGTTTTAAAGGGTTTAAGAAATCAAACTTCCCTTTTAAGTATGATAGAAAATAAACCAAATAATACACGAACAGCATTTGAAAAGCAACTTTTAGAATTAAGTCTGAACGTAATGCGTTTTGAAGAAATAAGTTATTTGAAATCGCTTAAACTAATTCCACCAAATGTAGAAGCAGAAAATAAAGAATGGATATCTCCTTTTGAAATTATTTTAAATAAAATTACACCAAATCATTATCAGACAAAAATTCTAAATGCATTGCAACAGTATCTAGCCGCCAGAATGGATGGAAATGAATTAATAATGGAATCATCCTTGACACTCTATGAATCTGCATTAGTCTCCATTCCTGAAAATTTATTTTCAATTCCTAAACTAGAAAAAGAAAGATGGCTTAACCAGGTTAATCTATTTTATTTTAGTTTAGCCTTTTATTTATTTTCATTTCTAATTTTGTGTACAAGTTGGCTTTTTAAGCCCTCTTTACTAAAAAGTCTTTCTTTCTTTTTGTTAATTAGTGGATTTGTTATTCAAACGTATGGGATCATTCTCAGAATGATAATAATGAGTAGACCTCCAGTCTCAACATTATATGAATCAGTATTATTTGTTTCTTTTATCGTTATCTTGTTTGCCATTGTTCTTGAATTCTTTAGAAAAGATGGTTTAGGTATTTTTATTGGATCCATAGGAGGTTCAATATTCCATTTTATTGGTTTTAGTTATGCTGCTGATGGAGATACCTTAAACATGTTAGTTGCAGTATTAAATTCAAATTTTTGGTTAGCCACTCATGTAACTACAATTACGATTGGTTATGGGGCATCCTTAGTTGCTGGTTTTATAGGCCATCTCTATCTAGTTCAAGAACTGAGACAGCCAAGTAATAAGGTCTATCTTAAAAGTGTGTTTAATAATATGTTTGGTGTGACACTTGTCGCTCTTTTTTTCACACTCTTTGGTACTATTTTAGGCGGAATATGGGCTGATCAATCATGGGGTAGGTTTTGGGGCTGGGATCCTAAAGAAAATGGAGCCTTACTGATTGTTTTATGGCAATTAATGATGATACATATGCGCCTCTCAGGTCTCGCAAAGCCAAATGACTTTGCTCTTGGAATGGCATTAAGTAATATAATAGTCGCATTAGCTTGGTTTGGTGTAAACCTACTGCAGGTAGGGTTGCATAGTTATGGTTTTGATGATGGTGTTGCAAAAAATTTATTCCTTTTTATAGGGTTTGAACTTCTATTTAGTTTTGGATTGTATTTTTGGTCCAAATCAAAATATAAAAATAAGTTAACTGTTTAGATTGTAACCTATAAAAAAATAATTATAAGCGATAAGTTCTAATTACTTATGTTAGGATTTTCAGCACGCTCTATATCAAATATTCTTTTTTGGGTCACTCGTAAGAAATGGCTAATCTTAACTTTTCTTTTAAGTCTCTCATTTTTCTATTTTCCATCACCAGAGGGTTTATCTCCTTCAGGGCATAGGACATTAATCATTGTGTTGGTTGCACTCATTTTGATTGTGAGTGAATCGATTCCTCTTCCAGCAATAGCGATCTTAATATTAATAATGCAAGTACTTTTAGGGATTGATACGTCTGATGGTGTAGCCTCTTCATTCATGAGTGATGCTGTATTCTTTATAATGGGCTCTTTAATGCTGGCCGTAGCGATTGTTTCTCAAGGGCTTGATAAAAGGTTGGCACTTATTGTGATTACGTTAACAGGTAATAAAACTTGGAAAATTGTAGTTGGGTTTCTTTCTATTTCAGCGATCCTTTCTTCTTTTATTGGAGAGCACACTGTAGGTGCAATGATGCTACCAGTTGCTTTAGCTCTGATCCGTAATGCCGGAGGAGAATCAAATAAGGCAACAAACTTATCAACTATATTACTTTTTTCTATTGCTTATGGCTGTGCAATTGGTTCTATAGGAACACCTTCTGGTGGTGGACGAAATGTAATAATGATTGGTTATTTAGCCGAATTTGGGATGGCCAAGCTTTCCTACTTAGAATGGATGAAATATGCATATCCAATGCTTTTAATACAAATTCCGTTTGCTTCATTAGTATTATGGTTTACTTTTACTCCATCTCAAAAAATAATGGATTCATCTGTCCGAAAATTAAAAGTTCAAGTTGCGAAAAATGGAGAATTAACATCAAATCAAATTCTTTCCATAATTATTTTCATTTTAATTTTTTTTGGATGGGTCTTTTTAAGCCCTCATATAGGTCTAGGTATTGTTGCTTTGTGTGGTGTTTTCCTCTATCTGTCATTTGGTCTAATAGAGTGGCAACAAATAAATAGAAATACAAATTGGGCAATTATACTACTTTTTGGAGCAGCAATTTCATTAGGAATTCAAATGAAGCAGACTGGTGCTGCTCTTTGGGTAGCAGACCACACTCTTGATTATCTTTTATTCTTATTTCAAGACTATGGTGCGGTACGTTGGTTTACTTCAGTTGTCATCACTGGAATACTAACCAATCTATTAAGTAGTGCCGGATCGGTAGCAGTTCTAGGTCCCATAGTTCTTGATATGGGAGGAGATGCAGTACTCACAGGTATTATGACTTCTATTGCATCTTCATTCTCTTATTTAACCGTAGTTGCATCACCTACTTGTATGATTATCCATTCTACTGGATTAATATCTCCAAGTGATTATTTAAAAGCCGGCTGGAAGCTCTTTATCATTTCTATAGTTCTACTCTTTTTAATCTCTAACTTTTATTGGCCATTGATTTCATGAAAATATTAATTGCGATTAGTAGTAAAGAATATTCAGGACCAACACTTGATTTTGGGATGAATATCTCCCGTGTACTAAAAGCCAAAACAACAATTCTTGATGTAGGCGCTAAAATAAACGAACTCAGTCAGAAAGATGTTAGTCTAGCAAATGAGTTAATGGGGACCTGGGATATTGATAGACCAGGTGTTGAGGTTTTAGAATGGGCCTATTCATACCTTATAAAAAATAATTTTATTGAAAATATTTTTGATAAAGAAAATTTTTCAAAAAAATCAATATACAAAGAAAGTTCAAAAAGAGCTGAAATTTATTTACAAGGACAAGTATTAGAGAATATCAATTTAATTTTACGTAATGGAGATATTGTTAATGAATTACGGGATGAAGTCAGAACTTATAGTTATGATCTAACAATTATAGGGGGCAGTGGGAAAAGAAGTTTAGCCCATGACTTTATACAGTACATAGAAAGTTCAATTTTAATAGTAAATAATTTTAATTTAGAAAAGAAATACAGTATTTTATTAGCAGTAGATGATTCACCAGGAACAGAAAAAGCGGTAAAATATGGTGTTCGAGTTGCACAAGCTTTTAATATAAAGATTGATATAATAACCATAAGCAAAGATGGGCACTTTGGTGAAGGTTATAGTAAAGCGGTAGAACGTACAAAAAAAATGATGAGAAGGTGTAATATTGAAACAAAGATATTTCGAAAGGTTGGAGACCCGGTTCAAAATATTGTTGAAACTGCTGGAGAAAATCATATCATTATTATGGGAGCTTCAACACAATCACCAATTACAAAATTTTTCATAGGAAGCAAGCCACTTAACGTAATTGAGAAAAGTAATTGCCCTGTATTGATTGTTAAATAAATATAAGGTTTTTATAAATAGATATCGAAATTTTTAAATAATAATTCTAATTATAAATAGTGTTTTTTTGAAAGAGATTGATTCTTTTAAGAACAATAAAAAAGTATTTTATAAGTATTAAATATTAGATAATAAAGGGATAGAGGTTATTTTATGGAGAAATTTGGAATAAATATTCTTATTGGCTTGATGTTACTGATGATCTCAGTACCACCGGTTTTATTTTTATTTTGGTATTTTAAAGATAAGAACCAAAGTCAGCATTCAATTCTAAGAAACTTTCCTCTTTTAGGAAGAGTACGTTACCTTTTAGAAATGCTGGGACCTGAATTTAGGCAGTACCTTTTTGATGGAGATGATGAGGGTCGTCCATTTAGCCGGACAGATTTTTCAAACATTGTTATTCAAGGAAAATATTTAAAAACAGTAATAGGATTTGGTTCTAAACGTGATTTTGATAAACCAGGTTTATTTATTAAAAATGCACTTTTCCCAAAACAAAAAGAAGAAATGAAAGTTGAAACGTTACCTAAAATTTCTACTAAGCGATATGTAGGTACGGAAGGATTATTTTCACGAACAGAGCACCTAGAGGATGTTGATGTGTCTCCTTGGACATTACCTGATGAAGATGCTATAGTTATCGGGCCAAATTGTAGGACCCCTTGGAGAGTAAAAGGCCCAGTTGGGATGAGTGCAATGAGCTATGGAGCTCTTGGGGAAAATTCGATTAGTGCTTTAAGTTATGGACTAGGTATGGCAACAGGCTCTTGGGTTCATACTGGGGAAGGAGGAGTCGCTCCATATCATACTATGGGTGGAGGTGATATAATTATGCAAATTGGATCAGGTATTTTTGGAGTTAGGAATATTGATGGAACCTTTAGTTTGGAGAAGTTCAAAGAGAAATCTGAAAATCCTCAAATAGCCTGTTTTGAGATTAAACTTGCTCAGGGAGCAAAAATTCGAGGAGGGCATGTAGAAGGGAGTAAGGTCAATGAAGAAATTGCATCTATTCGAGGAGTAGAACCTTGGAAAACGGTTGACTCTCCAAATAGACATAAGCAATTCCATGATCTTGAAAGTCTTTTTCAGTTTATTGAAAAACTTAGGGATAAAGGTGGTAAACCTGTTGGAATAAAAATTGTTATGGGTGGACCTGATAGTGCCGACGAATTAGCTAAATATATGTCTGAAACAGGTCAAGGGCCTGACTTTATTACCGTCGATGGAGGAGAAGGAGGTTCAGGTGCCACTTACCAAGAGATGGCTGATAGCATGGGGATGCCAATAAAATCTGGTATTATTTATTGTGATGATGCTCTGAGAAAATTTGGAGTGAGGAAAAGAGTCAAGCTCTTTGCAAGCGGTAAACTTTTTAGTCCTGATAAAATTGCTATTGCTCTAGCTAGTGGAGCTGATTTAGTAAATATAGCACGTGGAATGATGATCTCCGTAGGATGTATCGGTGCACAAAAATGTCATACTAATAAATGTCCAGTGGGGGTTGCTACAACAGATCCCGGTCATCAAAAAGCACTTGTTATTGACGAAAAAAAATGGAGGGTTTTAAATTATATTATCACCCTAAGAAATGGCCTTCATTCACTTGCTGCGGCATCAGGGATTGATTCATATACTCAATTTGATAGGTCTCATATTGTTTTTAAAGATCAGTATGGAAAAGTAACTAGTCTGGATAAACTGTTTCCATATCCTCAGAACTAAGAACTCTGAGATTCTAACTTTTCTTTTTCTTTACGTGCTTGTATAAAACTTTGAATAAAAGAAATTAAAGCAATAACTGTAGTTAAAAGCATGAATGAAACTCTGAGTGCTGCGAAAATATCATCTTTAGATATAGCACTTTTAAGTGGCATTAGTAGACCAATAAGTATAAATAATGTCGCTGTTACAGCTACGTGAGCAATAATTTTATTTTGACTCTTTACACCACTATTTAAGGCAAGTAAAATAACCCCAAAAATTACAGGTATAAAAGCTGTGGGTGATGGGGTCTGAGATTGAAAATACCCAAATAAACCAATAAGAATTAATGATATAGCGTTAATTGCGCTAACTTGATATAGGGGGAACTTATTCATATTATATCCTTTAATATTGCGATAATATCTTTTTTTGAGATATACCCAAAAGATCTACTGTCAGAGCTTGCACTTGTGATCTCATTATCTCCTTCCAAAAAATACTCATCGCAACTATTTATTTTTGTCACTCGTTTAACAATATTTATTTTTTTTTTAAAAGGGTGAATTGCTAACACAATATCACCCACTAATACAATCGCATTATCAATAGTTTTAAATACTACAGTATCACCATCTGAAAATGATGGAAACATACTATCACCATGGATTTTTACTGATATATATTCTATCAAATTATCCGGCAGTAAACCAAGCAACTTCACGATTTTTAGTAGACCAAAAAAGGTTATGTATCTCTTCAATAGCTGCCATTAATTCATGACTGTGCTGTATTGATACTTCAACTTTACAAGAACTGCACAATTTTGCTGCATTCCAAAAAAGTGTATGTAGGTTTGGGTGATTTTCTAAATGTTGTGGTTTGAAATAATCTGTCCAAAGGATTAAGAGTTCATCTTTGCATTTTTGAGCTTCTTCTTCTTTAATTATTGTATATCGGTTCATTGTATTAAGGTAGCTTGCCATTGCATTATTGTTAGATATATCAGGACATGTTAAATCAAGCATTTTTTTTGTCATTGATAATACTGCTTCTCCTGCAATTCGAGCACTAGAAGGATCATAAATTCCACATGGACCGTCACAGTGAGCATAAGCTTCAATTTCTTTCATAATAAAACTCCTTAATTATAGTTTGTTAAAATTATTAGCATTTAAAATTAAAAATATTGTAGTTATCATAACTAATGAATTTAATACGATAATTGATATTAATTTAGTACTTGAATATTGAGTTTATTTTTAAAAAAATATTATTCAAAACACTTAAACTACAATTAAAGTGTTCATCATTATATAATCTTGTTATCAAGTAATCCTCTTATGATGCTTTTAATTAGACATTCTTAAAAACCTTTTTTAAAGGAGATCATTTGAAAAGAAACTCTGCAATCGGTATTTTATTATTAACTGGAATTCTTTGGAGTACTGGCGGTTTTATAATCAAATTAATTCCTTGGCCACCATTAGCTATCGCAGGAATCAGAAGTGGATTAACATCGATTGTAATTTACCTTTATGCTAGGCCTAAAACTCTTTCATTTAGTAAGTATACTTGGATAGGCTCTTTGTTTTATACTATAATGGTAGTTTGCTTTGTCTTCGGCAATAAGATGACTTCAGCTGGGAATGTTATTTTGATACAATATGCTGCCCCAATTTATGTAGCATTATTTGGCTTTTATTTTTTAGGTGAAAAATCAACAAAAATAGATTGGTTGTCTATTACTTTAATATTCTTTGGTTTAGGATGTTTTTTTATCGATGAGTTATCTTTGGATCAATTTAAAGGGAAACTGTTAGCTATTTTTTCAGGAATTGGGTTCGCAGGTTTAACAATTTGTATGCGAAAAGAAAAAAATGATAGTCCAATCCACTCTATTTTAATTGGAAATATTCTGACTTTTTTGATTTGTTCTCCAAGCTATTTTAATGGTGTTGGATATAATTTAAATTCGTGGATTATGATAATATTTCTTGGAATAGTTCAACTAGGGATTGCATATATTTTGTACAGCACTGCTATCAAGTATGTTTCAGCATTAGATGCAATAATTTATCCTGTAATTGAGCCTATTTTTAATCCTCTTTTTGCTTTTTTTTTCTTAGAAGAATCAATGAGTAATAATGCTATCTTTGGCGGTGCCATGGTTTTGGTTGGAGTCGTTGGAAGAGGCCTGTTTCGCCAATCCACCTTTAAATAGTATTTAAGAATAATCTCCTTCTTTAAAAAAAAACATTGCTTGGTTTCGTTTCTTTTCATTTTTTATTTTATTACAACGTTTAACTATATCATTTTTATCAAAAATATGTTCTTCGGGTTCTTTCCGAATAGCTTTAATGATAGCTTGAATAGGGTTTGTTAAAGATTGAAAAATAAATAATAAAAAAGTTTTTCTTAAATAATAACTAATCGGTTCAGTAAAAAAATGACTATAACTTATATTCGCTCCATGTGATATTGTATAATGAAACCAATAGGCTGGCATGTAAAGCATATCTCCAGGTTCTAAATCAAATATAATTTCATCATCAATGTTCTTATCAGTCACATAGAGAGGGTTGGGGTACAAAAATGTTTTATATTTTATATTTGAAAATTTTTCTCTTGTTTTAGAAATGTACCATGTTTTTTTACCGTAAAGGTGAATAATTAGTCCAGAGATTACATGCGAATGTTTGGTGAAAGTACAATCTTTAGTACTCAAGAATAATGTTTTTTGTCTTGACGTCTTTCCAAAGGATAAAAGAATATCAAATGGGCGGAAGAGATTATCTTTTAGATCTGTAAGAAATTTAGTATCAATAAATTCAGACAATTGGTTTCCAATTTTTGTGTTGGCTCTTAGTCTATATTTCTCTCCATTCTTAACTTTTTTTATAAGGTCTTGAACAGTTAAAACTTCTTTATTTGAATCAGGATTTAAAGAGATGACTTTTTGATCACTAAAGTTTTCAGATAGAAAGTCTAAATCAATATTACTTTTAATTAGTCCTCTAATTATGAATGGTTTTTTTTCATTAAGGAAATATTTTTTAATCTTTTCTTTTGAATCATTTTTGTTGAATATTTTGATGATATCTAAAATAATAGTTTCTTTTTAATTAAAAACCCCACATTAAGCGGGGTTTTTAATTAAAAATATTATAGTTTCTCTAAACTAGTTTTAAGCTCATCATAATTTGGCTCAACACCTGGATTTGGAGCTATCCATTGATATTTAACAAGACCATTTTTTATGATAAATACCGCTCTGTTTGAACAGGTATAGCCTTCGATTCCACCTAGCCCTTCAAAAGCTACATCGTAATCATGAATGACTTTTCTATTTAAATCTGATAAAAGATCAAAGTCTAGATTATATTCCTTAGAAAAGGCACCATTTGCCCATGGAGAATCAACACTTATGCCTAAAACAGTAGCATTTAGGTCATTAAAAGATTTTAGATTATCCTGTAAAGTACACATTTCAGTATCGCAAACGCCTGTGAATGCACCAGGGTAAAATGCCAAAACAACGGCTTCTTTAAAACTATTTAAAGAAACATCCTCTTTCTTAGTATTCTTCAGAGTGAATTCAGGTGCATCATCATTTATATTTAACATTATTTATTCCTTTTAATAATGGGTTAATTATTATCTTAAATTTAACAATTATAAAATAAATATTTGAAATATTTTTACCAGTAATAGGAATTATTACTATTAATGCCTAGATTTATTTATGAGATATAGTCATCAAAGAGAATTAATAAAAGAGATACTTTATTCTACTAACTCTCATCCTACTGCTGATTGGGTTTTTAGCCAAGTTAAGAAAATGATTCCAACTATTAGTCTTGGTACTATTTATAGAAATCTCAAGCAATTAGATGACTTAGATATTATAAAAACTATTTATGATGGTCCGGTTACTCGATATGACTGGAATAAAGAGCCTCACGATCACCTTAAATGTCGAATCTGTGGAGTTCTCATAGATGTTAAATTATCTGATGTTCGAATTAAAGAGATCGTGGAAGAAAGGTTTGACTTTAAGGTAGAAGATGTAGATATGACTCTCATTGGAATATGTAATAAGCATTTAAAAAATAAAAAATAAAGGAATTCAATATGTCATTAATTAATAAACCAATTCATCCGTTTACAGCAAGCGCATTTAAATCAGGTGAAAAAGATTTTGTAACTGTTTCAGAAAAAGATATTGCTGGAAAATGGGCAGTCTTCTTCTTTTATCCAGCTGATTTTACTTTTGTTTGTCCAACAGAATTAGGAGATTTAGCGGATCATCATGAAGAATTTGAAAAGATGGGTGTTGAAATTTATTCAGTTTCTACTGATAGCCATTGGACACATAAGGCATGGCATGAATCGTCCGATACCATTTCAAAAATAAAATATACAATGTTGAGCGATGATCAATTTCACCTTTCTAATAATTTTGAAGTTTTGAGAGATGGTGAAGGGCGTGCTGACCGTGCAACATTTGTTGTTGATCCAAATGGAATCATTCAAGCAATGGAATGTACTTCAGAAGGGATTGGGCGAAATGCGGCAGACCTCCTAAGAAAAGTGAAAGCAGCTCAATATGTTCATAATAACCCCGATGAAGTTTGTCCGGCTAAATGGGAAGAGGGCGAAGAGACATTAACACCATCCTTAGATTTATCAGGAAAAATATAAAAAGGTTTATTAATGAGTGCTCTTCCAATTTCTAAGGAAATTCTGCAATCCTTGACAAATTATACTTCCAGTCTGGAGAAAAAAGTTTACTTAATTCTTCAGACTGGTGAGCATTCTAAGCGTTCAGAATTAGTAGGCTTTTTAAGTAAAATATGTAGCGTTTCTGATAAACTTTTCTTTGAAGAAAGAGATTTGAAAAACGCAGTTCGTAGTCCAATAAGTTTTATAATCGAAGTGGAGAAGCAAGCTACAGGTATTTCTTTTTCAGGAATACCTAGTGGTCACGAATTTAACTCTCTTATTCTAGCGATACTGCAATCGGGGGGTTCTAAAATAAAACTTGATGAGTCCATCACAACAATGCTTAAAAATGTGAAGGAAAAGCTCCAGTTTGAAACAATAGTTGGTTTGAGCTGTCAAAATTGTCCAGATGTAGTTCAAGCATTAAATCAGTTTGCGCTTCTAGGCTCTAATATTAGCAATGAGATGATAGATGGAGGTTTGTATCCTGAGTTAATGGAAGAAAGAGATATTCAAGGCGTCCCATGTGTTTACTTAAATGGTGATATGTTTGTTTCCGGTAAATCAGATGTTTTAAAGCTAATTACAAAGCTTGAAGAAGTATATCCAAATTTAAAACCGGTTAGTAATCAATCTCTCCCTTTGCAAGATGTTGTTATCATTGGAGGCGGACCAGCTGGTATAAGTGCCGCCATTTATACTGCTAGGAAAGGATTGAAGGTTACAATGATTGCTGAAAATATTGGAGGGCAAGTTAAAGAAACAATGGGTATTGAAAACCTAATTTCTGTATCTAGTACCACTGGTCCAAAGCTTACAGGCGATATGCAGTCTCATTTACATGACTATGATATTACAGTGAAAGAGCATTTAAGAGTAACCGAAATAGAAAAAGGCGTTATAAAAACTTTAAACTTATCCTCAGGAGAAACCATAGAAGCAAAAACGATTATAATAGCTACGGGGGCAAAATGGAGGGAGCTAGGTGTTCCCGGTGAAAAAGAGAATATAGGTAACGGCGTCGCTTATTGTCCACATTGTGATGGACCCTTTTTTAAAGATAAGGATGTTTCAGTCGTTGGCGGTGGAAACTCGGGTATCGAGGCAGCCCTAGATCTTTCAGGCATAGTTAAAAGTGTAACAGTATTAGAATTTTTGCCTGAATTAAAAGCCGATAAAATATTAGTTAATAGAGCAAAATCTAAAGAAAACATTAGAATGGTTTCAAATGCTGAAACCAAACAAATTATTTCAGAAAATGGTAAAGTTACAGGAATTGAATATCAGGATCGTTTGACAAGCAAAATAAATTTAATCAAATTAGATGGTGTTTTTATTCAAATTGGGTTAATTCCGAATAGCCAATTTTTAAAAGAGGTTGTCAAGCTAAGTAAGCATGGTGAAATCATAATCAATGAGCATGGTGAGACTTCGGAAGAGGGTATCTTCGCATGTGGAGATGCAACAACAGTCCCATACAAGCAGATTATTATCTCGATGGGCGAAGGTGCAAAAGCAGCGTTGAGTGCTTCTGACTATTTAATGAAATATGCCCCAGAAAACGATGTTGCTATTGTCCCCCAACAGGTTTGATATCTGTTCAAGAATATTTTTTAATTACCGAATTTTATTATTATTTATATCTATTAATTCTATTAATTCTATTAATGTAAGGTTTATTCTAAAATGTTAAAAAAACGGACAATTAGTAATAAGCCTTCTTTTGAGATTGATAAACAAATTTACCTTCCGGTGAAAGAATCAAACAGCGTTTTTCCTTTACAATCAATTTATTGTGTTGGTCGAAATTATGCTGCTCATTCTATTGAAATGGGTGAAGATGAACGGATACCTCCTTTTTTTTTCTCTAAAGCATCGTGGGCTATTACAAATAGTGACTTGAATTATCCGCTTGATACAAAAAATCTCCAGTATGAAGTTGAACTAGTGATTGCTGTTGGACCTGATTCTTCAATTTTTGGTTTTTGTATAGGAGTAGACTTAACTAGAAGGGATCTTCAAAAAAAAGCAAAAATTGAGGGGAAACCTTGGTTTAGAGGGAAATCATTTCCAGGAAGTGCTGTTGTTTCACCAATTATTTTATTTAATGAAACAATAAAGTTTGAAGATTTAAAACTAAGACTTTTAGTGAACGATAAACTAAAACAAAATGGATCTTGCTATGATATGATCTGGAGTCCGAAAGAAATTATGTGCCAGCTATCCAGAGATAATACATTAAAACCTGGAGATCTCATTTTCACAGGTACACCTGAAGGTGTTGGAAAACTCGAAAAGGGGGATGATGTATCGATTTCTATCCCTGATTACATAAATCACAAATTTTCAATATTATAAACTAAGTTAATAAAAATTAGAAATTTAGTTTTTATTAAAAGAGCCTCTTTTGATACTGTTTATTAGGCTTAAACATCGTCAATTTTTTTATTTGTTTTAAAAGATTTATTATGAATAAGATTAAATAAGGCTTAGAAAACTAGAAGAATAATTTATTTTTTAGTCAGAAAAATCGATTAAAAAAAATAATTAATCAAAAAAGTTTAACTATTACGTTCAGGAAGAAAAAAAACACACAGGTAAGATCTTAATTACTTGGCTTCTGCGATTGGGATTTTTTTTTCTTTGTTTTTGATCAATAAGTAAATGTACCTAAATTCAGCGTCGCTATTTTGCCAAATAAGAATATTCTAGAGGAACTAATATATGTCTAATTGGGATAAAAATTTATTTATAAATCATCTTAGAGAAGAGTGCACTAGAGAAGTTGCTAAAGTTGGTGTCTCTATAATTGAGTTTTCAGAAAAGCATGCAGATGATATTTCTTGGGGGAGAGGAGCCGATCACGGGACGCTTACCTATCGATGTAATTCGGATATTGGACCTATTCCCCTTTTTCATATGACTTCAACAGGGCAATTAAATATTCAAATTAATTTTATGAGGAATAAAGAAATTCCTCCAATGGTGGTAAGAGATCTTATTCTTAAACTTGAATCAAACTTTTTAAGAGATTATGATGAGAGCGAGTATTCAAGTGATGTCTTTGTACCGATTGATGAATTATTTCATACTGAAAATCAATTAGGGAAATTTCTTAAAACTATGGAAGGTGCAACATACAGACTAAGACAATAAACTCTATGCAATTTTGATTTTATTTTTTTTAGGAAAACTAAATCTTTTGTTTCACCTTGATTCTTTAATTAATCCTTTCTGATAATTAGTTTAATGATAAGATCTAAGCTAATTATATATTTTTTCTGTTACCCTTTTTTGTTTTCTAATGAACTTCCAAAAAGTTTAACGGATGATGAAAAAGTTCGATTCCATGAAATATATTCGATGGGAAGAGAAACTGAACCTCCTGTTGGACCAATTCGAAACATAGCTGAGTATGAGCGAATGCAGGGTGTCCTTATTAGGTATCCATTTGGAGTAACGATGGACCTGATTACAGAAATAGCTGAGGATGTTAAAATTTTCTGTTTAGTAGCTAGCAATCAACAAAATTCTGCAATAAATACAATGACTAATGGTGGTATAAACTTAGAGAATGTAGAATTCATAAACGGAGAAACTGATAGCTATTGGACTCGAGATTATGGTCCTTGGTGGATAGTTAATGGTCAAAATAAGATTTCAATAGTTGATTTTACTTATAACCGCCCAAGACCAAATGATAATAATGCACCCTTTAAATTATCCGAATATTTAGAAGTCCCTTTTTATGCAAGTGATATAATACATGCTGGCGGTAATTATATGACAGATGGTTATGGGATTTCAGCATCATCAGATTTGATTTTTGAAGAGAATCAAACGTCTAATGATGTAGTTTTAGAACGAATGACTAATTACTACGGTATAGAGACTTATCATGTTATTGATGACCCTAATAATACATATATTGATCATATAGATTGTTGGGGTAAATATCTTAGTCCAACTAAAGTTTTAATCAGAGAAGTCCCAATTAATCACCCTCAGTATAATCAAATAGAAGAGACTGCTACTTATTTTTTAAGTAGCTTAAATACATGGGGAGAACCGTGGACAGTCTATCGTGTTTGGACGCCTGGAAATGAACCATACACTAATTCGTTAATTATTAATGAAAAAATACTTGTACCTATTACTGGTGGTAGCTGGGATGAGGCAGCTCTAAATGAATATCAAATTGCTATGCCTGGATATGAAGTAGTAGGTTTCAGTGGATCTTGGGAATCAACAGATGCACTGCATTGTAGAACCAAGGGAATTCCAGATTTAGAAATGCTTCAGATATTTCATAATCCTCTAAATGATAATCTATTGCCCACTTCAAATGGATATTCAATTGAAGCACAAATTCAAGATCTAAGTGGGACTGGTTTAATTCCAGACTCTATGAAAATATTTTGGAGAAACCCAAATGATAATAATTGGTCTTTTAGTATATTGGATTTAGACGATGAGTCTGAATCGGGTACTAATTGGTTAGGCTTTATACCCTCCATCGCAGATTCGAATATAATAAACTATTATATACAAGCTGCTGATTCATCTGGGCGTATTGAAAAAAATCCGATTGGAGGATGGCATGCTTTTTTTGCATTTCCTACAAATGCATGTGATGAGTGGATAATTGGTGATTTAAATAATTCAGGAAGTGTTGAAATATCTGATGTCCTTAAGGTTTCAGATAAAGTTTTAAATCAAGAACCATCCGGAATCTGTTCCGATGCTGTTTCTGATATAAATAATGATGGAGAGATTAGTCTACTTGATGTAATACTATTGGTTAATATAATTATGAACCAGTATGAAAACAGTACAGAAGAAATAAATTAGTATTTCATTGTTAGATAGATACTAAAAAATATCTAAATTATGAATCAATTTTAGGATAAAATGTGAAAATAAAAGCGAATAAAAAAAATGATTACACAAGGGAGCTAGAAATAGATATTCCTTGGTCTGATCTAGAATTAGATTTTAATAAATCAATTAAAAAATTCAGTAAAAAAGTAAAAATTCCGGGCTTTAGAGCCGGTAAAGTTCCTCTTGACAGGATTATAGGTCAATATCAGGCCAATATAGAAGCTGATTTTATGGATGATAATTTTCAGAAATATTATTTACTGGCTATTCAGAAAGAGGAAGTTATGCCTGTGAATAAAGCTGAAATAGCAGATGTACATTTTCATATGAATGAACATTTTAAGTTTAAAGCAACATTTGAAGTTGAGCCTGAAATCCTATTGCCTAAATTGAAGAAAAATTCTCTTAAAGTTCAAAAAACATCGTATCATCATGATGATAAAGATAAAGAAGATGCTATCTTGCAATTGCGTAAATCTCATGCAACAATTGCAACAGTTGAAGAAGGAGCGATTGAAGGTGATTATTTAATTTGTACCCTTCAAAAGTTAGATGATTCTGGTGTACCCATTATTGGGAAAAAGTTTGAAAATCAATATTTAAGGGTTGGAAATGGATCTTTTACCGACAGTCAAAAAGATAAAATGATAGGACTTAAACCAGGTGAATCCGCGAGAGTTACTCTTCCAGTTAATGAAGAGGGTGGAGATGCCGAGTATGAATTGACTGTTGCAAATGTAGAAAGAGAAACTCTTCCTGAAGTTGATGAAAAATTTCTTAGTTTGATTAATCCAAGCCTTAAGACAATAGAAGAACTAAATAAAGATGTTGAAGAAAAAATAAAATCAAATTTTGAAGAACGTTCTCAAACTGCATTTGAAAGAGATCTTACTGATTCTCTTCTCGAATTAGTAAAACCCGGATTCGCTCCTTCAATGGTTGAAAATTATTTAGTCAATTTGATTGAAGATGTAAAAAAGAAAAACCAAGGTGAACCTCTTGATAATGACAAGGTCAGAGAGCACTACCTTCCTGTTGCAGAAAGAAATGTTAAATGGTATTCTGTTAGGAATAAGTTGATCCAAACTGAAAATATTTCAGCATCTAAAGATGAAATCGAAGCTGGAATTGAAAAATTAATAACTAGAACGCCAAAGTCAGAAAAAGAGATAAGGAAATTCTATAAAAAACCTAGTAATAAAACGAGAATAGAAGATGACATAGTAGAAAAGAAAATTCTAGACTACTTAATTGAATATGCTAAAATAGATGAAGTCTCAGTTAACACTAAAGATTTACGTGGAGGAAACCATGAACATTAATGAGCAAACATTAAACCAGTTAGTTCCAATGGTTGTTGAACAAACTGGTAGATCTGAAAGAGCTTTCGATATTTATTCAAGACTATTAAAAGAGCGTATTATCTTTTTAGGAACTCCGATAGATGATAGTATTGCCTCTCTTATTATTGCTCAACTATTATTTTTAGAAGCAGAAGACTCTGAAAAAGATATCTATTTATATATTAATTCCCCTGGAGGAATTGTTACTTCAGGAATGGGAATCTATGATACGATGAACTATATAAAACCAGATGTTTCTACAATTTGCCTGGGTCAAGCTGCAAGTATGGGAGCTTTTTTACTAGCTGGAGGTGAAAAAGGGAAAAGATTTGCCTTACCAAATTCAAGAATAATGATTCATCAACCTTTAGGTGGAGCTCAAGGGCAGGCGACTGATATTAAAATTCAAGCAGATGAAATATTAAGAATTAAAAAGCAATTAAATTCTTTATTGGCAAAAAATACAGGTCAGACTTTGAAAAAAATTGAAGAAGATACAGAGCGAGACAATTATTTAATTGCCAAGGATGCAAAAAATTATGGTATTATAGATTCTATTATGACGAAAAGAAAATGAACAAGATACAGAAAGGAAAAGTTGGAGAAGTGAATTTAGAAACTGATTCTGAGAATTCAGATACAGGGTTCAAAGTGACTCTTCAAAAACCTTCAAAAATTAAATCATATTTAGATAAATATATTATTGGACAAGATAATGCTAAAAAAGCTATTTCAGTCGCAGTATATAATCATTACAAGAGAATAATTCACCAATCATATCTTTCCGATGAAATCGAGCTAGATAAAAGTAATATTTTAATGCTAGGATCTACTGGTACAGGAAAAACTCTTATAGCTCAAACTTTGGCACGATTCCTATCCGTTCCATTTGCTATTGCAGATGCAACTACACTTACTGAGGCTGGTTATGTTGGTGAAGATGTCGAAAATATACTTGTTCGTTTATTACAAGTCTCAAATTATAATGTTGAAGCAGCAGAAAAAGGTATCATTTACATTGATGAAATAGATAAAGTTGGGCGAAAAAGTTCAAGTGCCTCAATTACCCGAGATGTGAGTGGGGAAGGTGTGCAGCAAGCTCTTCTAAAAATTTTAGAAGGTACTATTGCAAATTTGCCTCCGAAAGGTGGAAGAAAGCATCCAGAGCAGAGTTTTATTCCAATAAATACTAAAAATATTCTTTTTATCTGTGGTGGTTCATTTGCGGATTTAGAAGGCATTATCTCAAAAAGAATGGGAAAATCGGAGATAGGCTTTGGTGGCCAAAAAACAAATATTAAGCTTAGCTCAGTTGATATTTTTAAGGGACTTAAGCAGGAAGACCTTATTTCTTATGGTTTAATTCCTGAACTTGTAGGACGGATGCCTGTATTAAGCAGGCTAACTATGCTAACTAAAAAGGATCTTCTTCGAATCATTCTCGAGCCTAAAAATGCATTAATTAAACAATATCAGAAACTGTTTTTACTTGAAGGTGTTATTCTTGATTTTGAGAAAAAAGCTTTAGATGTAATTGTAGATCAAGCATACGAAAAAAAATCAGGAGCTCGTGGTCTAAGGTCCGTGATGGAAGAAGTTTTAATGGAGATAATGTATAAAGTTCCAGATAAAAAAAATTTAGAAAGAGTTTCTATTACTCAAAAATCTGTAATGAATGGTTCCGATCCGATATATATAACCTCTGAAGAGAAAAAAACAGGATAGCTACTTTAGCAAAGTAATCTTTTTTATTATCCTCTTACCTGCGATATTAAATTCTATAAAATAAATACCATTACTCATTTTTTTGGCGTTCCATTTGAGAATATTCTTACCGGGTTGGTAAGAATTATTAATCAATTTATCAACCTCTCTTCCTGAAATATCAAAAAATGTAATTTCAATATTATTTTTATCTTTGATAGGGACTTCAAATTCTATGGAAGTAGAATTGTTAAATGGATTTGGATATATGTTCTTTAAATTGAATTCATTTGGGAAATTATTTTTCAGTCCTAAGGCTAGAGTTTCATTAATAACGATAGTTCCGGTTCCATTTACAAATGGAACTCCATTATTACCCCATTTATCTACCTGAAGGATTATATTGCTCGAAATTGTCACTTGATCATTTAATTGTGCTGTCTCATTAACGGAGCAATTGACTCTAAATAAAGGGTTTGGACCTATTTCTAATGGATTAGCCCAATTTGATATTCCTACAGTTAAAATAGAATTGGATACACTGACACTTAATTCCCAGTTTTCAGGTAAAAAGGATTCAACCATTGGAGACCATTGTTGATTTTGGTTCCAATCAGTATAAGGTTCCCCAAGATCATAAATTGAATTATCATTGAGATCTTCAAAAGGTTCATCGTGCGGAGTAAGAATATCAGGCATACTAGAAAGTTGTAAAACGCTTAAACTTATGGGAACGGTATTGATTGATGTCACATCATATGATGCACCACCTCCAATTGCTCCACTTCCACCTTGGATAGTATAGTATTGATTGGCAGGAAGGATCTCATAATCCGCATCGTCAAGTATTGTAATCCCCACTTCATTGTTGTCCACGGTATAAGCTTGGCACATAGTATAGTTTACAAGTACTTCTACTCCAACACCTGTGTTATTAAATAATTCTAAATCTAATATTGGTCCATCACCAGAGTTGATAATTGGGTTTATTAGTTTAACATAGTTATCTATTATAATGAGGCTATCAAATGTTACTCTATCTGAAGGTGTAGCATTTGTTACTTCTACAAATGCCGGACTAAACTCTAATTCGAATTCAAATTCAGTAAGTACCATTTCATTCTCTAATTCTAAAATAATAGAGCCGGTATTATAAGCATTTCCAATACCATCATTTACAGATGCATTAGCAAGAATAATATCATTGTATGTTATATCAAAAGTCATAGTCTCTTGCGAGTCTGATATTTGGTTAATCCTGTTCATTGAAGGCAGACCATACAAGCTGGTTGAACTAGGGCTTGAGGAGTTGCTAAACTCTCTATTATCTGTATCGCCTGGATATAAATCGCCTCCATTACTTGGGCCACCATTCTCTAGAGCAAAAAAACCGTCTGCTTGTTCTAAACCTACACCATAATATGGCTCATTAGTATTTACATTCCAGCTATTTGCAATGTCGTCATTAATATGCCAAATAGCTAGACCAGATGATGGCATTAAGGTATCTGATCCAATTTTTTGTCTATTCTCAATAAGCCAATATTCTTCAATGGCCCCAGGATGATTGACCCTGATAATTTGATTGTTGGAATATGTTTGAATAAGGCTAACGTCTGATTGATTATCTTCAATTTCAATCACATTTACCCAACCAAGTCTATTTTTACACCAACCTATCATTGTTGATGGGTACCATGGAGTATTACCATTCGTTCCCCATGAGCCTCCAGACATAAGTGCTAGTTTTCCTGCACCACTTGATGAATTATCAGTATCATATAGATCTGGAAGTCCTAATGCATGCCCAAATTCGTGGGCTAATACTCCGATTGCAACAATATTACCATTTTGAATTTCGGGATTGATAGTATAACTACTTATGGTCACACCATCATAGTTAACTGCTAAGTTTCCTAGGCTCCATTTATGGGACCATATATTTGTAGAATTACCTTCTTCTGCACCTGCCCCTTGATGTATAATATTTAAAGCATCGACATATCCATCACCATCATTATCATATTTGGACCAATCAAATCCAAATGCCTCTAGCTCATCAACCATATCTCTAACCAGTTCTCTAACTCTGTCATAACCATTATTATAGCCGTAATAATCATGATTATTTTGGGCAGTAAACCAGTTTGCAATTTTAGATTGAGGTATAAATTGACCATAAGAAATTTCTTGGTAAAAATCTCGAAAACTTCCTGTGTTTTGATGGTTGAGGTGTGTATATCCTGTTTGGTTTAAAATTAGTTCAAATTGGGAAGAATCATAAGTTGAACTTGCATCTGGGAAATCTACAAGGATCCATGGAATATGAAATGTATCAGACCTTGTACTTCTTAAGTTAGGTATTGGAGATGAATCTATTAAAATATGTTTTTCAGGTCTTATATTTCTATCTGAAAAAGGGTTCTCCTCAATCCCGACTCGGTAGCTTGATGATTCTAATTTTTTTCCAATATTGTTTGAAGCATAGACCCACCATTTGTTATCATTTTTTGTAATAGTTGAACCGCGATATTCATGCCATGCCTGTAAATAATTACCCCGTATATTTATTTTTAAAGAGTCACCATTAGGTTGATAAACAATAAAAGATGAAGGGCTTGCTGTATCGGCCAAAAGATTGAATGTACTAAGTATTATTAAGAATATTATTCTTTTCATATGTTTCATAAAACTATTTATCTTTTTTTTAAAAAAATATTTCATCTAATCTTGTTCTATTCGTTATATTTGTTGCTTCATACTTGGAAAGAACTTGTTAATATATAGATGAAAAAGCAAATTACATTTATTTCTCTATCAGTAGCATTGATTATGCTCAATGCAAGCTGTTCCCTTGAGAAAACTGACTCAGAAAATGAAGACCTTAAAGTTAATAACAGCACTTTGAGAAATAGTGATCTTGGATTTAAAGAAGGTCGAATTGAAGATTATTTTTATAACTTTGAAAATAATGTAGAAGCTAGCTTTTTTAGGTATAATCCAAACCTAATGGCTAACTATAGCACATACGCTGATTATTATTCTTTGTTTAATGAGGATCCTACAACAATGACTTACCGTACGTTTCCAGATTATTTGGTTGCTATGACTCCGGTAGATGAATCTGAATATACCGTAAGAAATATTATTGATTCGTTAACCGTTCTTGATTCTGTTGTTCTTGATTCTGTTCAAATTTCATCTACGCCATTTAAAAACTTAGAATCTCTGGAGTGGAATTTAGATGCCGAGCCCTCATTGCAGCGATATAAATTGGTAAATAGCGATTGGGTTATTGATGATACCACTGTGCGGTATCAGGATGTCTTTGATGTAAGTGCTTATTGGGCAGTCGTTGATACACCTTTTATTCAAAACGGATTATTATTTGTAGACTCTTCTGAATGGAACGATACAAATTATGTGTTTTTAGCTGAGGATCAGATTGTCTTCGAAAATAGTTTTGAATTCACGAAGAAGCAGTTAAGCCAAGATTCCCTAGTTTTTAGGATTAACACGGATTGTAATGATAATGGCACATATGATGTTGCAGAATCTATTATTCAAGATTACAACGCTGATGGTGTCTACGAAATTCTATATGAATTTTCTGATAATAATAACAATGGCATATATGATTCTGGAGATGAAAGTATACAGGATTATAATGAGGATGGCTCAATCTCAGTTGCCTATGAATTTACTGACCAAGGGAATGAAATTTGGGATCCAAGTGAGCCTTTTTATGATATTGATTCTTCTGGTTCCTATGATCTAAATGAGCCATACCAAGATAGGAATTGTAATGGTAAATGGGATGGGGAAGAAAGCTTTGTAGATGCAGATGAATCTCTTGACTATTCAGCGGATGAACAATTCATAGATAGAGGTAACGGGATTTTTGATGAAGCTGAAGAGTTTTTTGGTGATGACCAAGCCAAGCTTTACAAAATGAATGATAAGCCTAATAGTCTTGTGGTTCATTGGATTGATCAAAATACGTCAGTAATATTATTAGATATTACTGTTGGGGATGATGTCTCTGGTAGGTGGGGTGAATCCTATCAAAATGTAATTGAGGAAGTTACTATAGTTGATTTGCAGAGGCAGTCAGTAGATGACGTTGATTCTCTTATTACCTTATTTACCCGAAAAGAAGTTGGGCATATTACCAATGATAAATATTCATTAGACCCAGATGATTATTACATTACAAAATCAGAGTGGTCTAATTCATCAGGCGGTCAAACAGAACGCTTTTATAATTATCATATCTTTCATGAACCTGGAAATCTTAATCAAGTTACCTATCCTTCTTACTTCTTACCACGGGGATTCTTTTTCAGCCCTAATGAAATTGAAGATGGATTTTGGCATAAAAATAATTTAGAAAGTGAGGTTCTTTATTACACGTATAATGGCATGCTAAGAGCTGGAGAGGTTGTGGATACATCTTATTATGACACTACCAGTATTGCCGAATATTATGTTCAAAAATCCTATAAAGTTGAATCAGATTCAAATGTTGTTGTTCCCGCTGGCCACAGACCAAGTTTTGCTGTTGCCGCCTCAGATACTGTTTTTACGGATTGCTTTAAAATTACTCAAACAATTACTATGACAATGATTGGTACTGGTATAGAGTTTGGTCAAAGGGTCGAGTCGTGGCTTGTTAAAGACATAGGGCTTGTGAAAAGCGAAATATATATTAGATGGACTGAACATCCTTATGATTCAGACTATACAGCAAATAATAATTACCTAGATACTTTAAATCAAGCTTGGATTGGTCTTAACAGGATCGAATTGAATTCTGTAGATATCCAGCAATCAAATAGTGTGTTCCGAAAATTGACACAACCAGTTCATTCGATTAAGTTGAAAAATATTGAAGAGCATCAAAACTTCAATTTTGATCCGTTTTATATTAATACTCAGCATGGAATTCATACTTTAGATTTAAGGGAGTTAAGTCAATGAGCTTATTTCTAAAATATGTATTATTTATTTGTTTTTATATCTCTTTGTCTTTTGCAGGAACAGATGGAACAATTAGAGGGAAAGTTTCCGATGCTGAAGGGAATCCTTTACCCGGGGCAAATATCTATATTCCCGATGTTGGTATCGGTGCTGCTGCTGGAGCTGATGGTGGATATATTATTTTAAATATTCCTGTTGGGGCGTATGATATCGTAGTGCAGATGATGGGCTATCAAAAGCAAACTATGACCGATGTAAATGTTCTAATGGATCAAACTGTTTGGTTAAACTTCAAGCTTCCTATTGCTGCAGTTGAAGGTGACGAGATACAGGTTTTAGGACAAAAAGCATTAGTGGAAAAGGGAACAACTTCCAAAAAAATTACAGTTGATAAAGAAGCGATTCAATCACTCCCGATTAGAGATCTTTCCGAGTTATACACTCTTCAATCGGGTGTTGTTAAAGTTCAAAGTCGAAGTAAATCTGTTCCGGACCATGAAGAAAGGGGTATTGAAGAAATCCATGTTAAAGGTGGTAGATCTGGAGAAATAGCTTATATGATGGATGGTATGTATTTACGTAATCCTATTTTTGGATCTATTGGTTCAGGTACGAGACTAAATATTTTTGCAGTTAGGGAATTTAATTGGCAGCCGGGTGGCTTTAATGCTGAATATGGAGATGCTCAGTCTGCTGTCTCAAATTGGATTACAGCATCGGGTGGTGAAGAAATAGAATACCATTTTAAATGGGCAACTAGTTCGGTTGGTGCTCTTTTAGATGGAGACGCCGATGCGAGTAAAAATTATGATCTAAATCGAGGTTATACTGATTATAATTTTGGTATTGGTGGTCCCATAATAGGTGTCCCTAGATTGGCTTTTTGGGTTTCGGGTCAATACACGACTCAAGATAAATATAGTGTATATGAATTTGATGACAAGGTTTACCAAGGTGCAAAATATTTTTTGAATGATGGCGATGTAAATGATGAGATATTAAAAGAGAATAAAAATAATCTTGTCTATCCATGGGATGATCAGTCTGGCTTTCGTGGTTTTGGTTTTGATAATACGTGGGATGTCTTTGCGAAATTGAGTTATAAATTTAATAATAAAATTAGGTTTCACGGATCCTATTGGTTGGTAGAAAACCATAGGCAGTCTTTTAATCCAACATATCTTTATTGGGATGAGGGTCGGAACGAGCTATTTCGTGATACGGAAAGATTTAATGCTGAATTAAATCATTCGTTATCTCAAAGCACTTTTTATACGCTAAGAGTCTCTCGTTTTCAGCAAGATCAATTTCAAGGTGTTCGATGGAGAGATAATGATGAAGATGGTTACCCAAACTGGTTTGAATGGCGCCATTCAGCAGGTTTTAAAGATATTTCGGACACAGAAAACAAGTATATTGTTCCTTTTTCTATTGGAGAGGATGGCGATACGATTAGGTATACAACTCTTGACGAAAAAAGTGGATGGCATCATGGAGCAGAACCGGGTCTCTGGAACTGGGAATTAGCTGAAGATTTTGATGATCAAAATGGTAATGGTATTTGGGATTTTGGTGAGAATTTTGAAGATACTAACAGTGATAATCAATGGAATGGACCAGAGCTTGTGAAAGAATTATTGAAGCGTGATGGATCTTATTGGTTAGAGCCTGAAATGTATGAAGATTATGAACCTTTCTATGATTACTCCAGTATTGATCTTCTTTGGCAAAACGTACCAGGTTACTACGGAACTCCAAATAATTTTAGTTTTATTTCTGGAAGACCAAATCCTTATTACTATATGCCGGACATTGCTGATGTTGCATGGGATGAAGGCCGTACCTTTGGTGGGCATGATACCTTTTATGCTAGTTCGACAGCGATTACTGATGAAATTCGTTTTGATATAACAAGTCAATTAACAAATAAATGGAAAATTAGAACAGGATTTGATTATAAATCGCACAAGCTAAATTTTTATGAAGTAAAGGACCCTTGGTTGGGCGCTGGTGCAAAAATTCAGACTTTTGCTGAATATTGGCAAGATACAGGAGCTGATGGCTTAATTTTAGGAGATGAAGGCTATGAGACTGCTGATGCAGGTGAAAGTAATGGTCGCTGGGACAGCGGTGAAAAATTTACAGATGCAAATAGTAATGGTAAGTGGGATGATTTTCGTGAACCTGAAGAGTTTTCAGCATATGTTCAAAACGTGTTTGAAGTACCTTGGATGGTTATCAATTATGGCGTTCGTATCGATATGGTTCATTATAACTCGCAGGTTTGGTCTGATACTCTTGGAAAATTTAGTCCTGGAAGACCATGGTTTTATTCTGACTTGAATGATAATGATACATGGGATAATGGTGAAGCCGCTTCAGATATTGCAGGTCTATCTAGGCAAAAAATATTACTTAAAAACTCAAATTGGTCTTACAAAATTAGTCCAAGGATTGGCTTTAGTCATGTTATAACCGATAAGTCAACATTCACTTTTAACTATGGATTATATTATCAAAACCCAGTTTATCAAAATGTATATTTGAATACTAATAGTTTAGAAGATCCAGAAAGTCTATTTGAAGAGGGTGAGGGTGCCGTTGGGAATGCTACGATGGGTGCTCAAAGGACTCAACAATATGGTGCAAGTTTTAATGTTCAAGTTGGTGAGAATTGGGCTTACTCAATTGGTGCGTGGGTTCGGGATATGGATCAGTTAACAAGGTATACGCAAGAGCGATCTGGTGTTTATCAATATAGTGTAGCTTCTAATGGAGATTATGGTTCAGCTAAGGGCCTAGATCTTACAATTGATTGGAGATGGCTGCTGTTTGGGTCTCAATTTCAATATACTTACTCTATAGCCAAAACAAATAGTGAGTATGCATGGGCGAGTATAAGTGGCCAATATGTTGATGCACCAAGTCAAGAGAACTTAGCTTATTATGATAGGCCACATGATTTAACGTATTATCTTTATACCTTTTTACCATTTCAGGTTCAAGCCGGTTTGACAGCTTTCTATCAAAGTGGGTACCCATATACTCCTATTATTTTCAGAGGTAAAGATCCGTCTGAGGATTTAAGGCAGCCAAATTCTAAAAGAGGTCCTGCCTATAAAAATGTGAATCTTTCGTTTTCAAAATATTTTGAAAGCATGGACCATAAATTTGCTGTTGGATTAAATATCTTTAACATTCTTGATATTAGAAATGCATATGATGTTTATGCCCTAACTGGAAAGCCAGATGACCCAGGAACTTACTACACAGATTTTGTTGGATTGCCTGGTACTGATCCAAATGGTGTTGGTGTTGAGGCGAATAAATCCTCGGCATATTATGATCGTCCTTGGCGTTTGTCATCACCTCGTGAAATTAACTTTTTTATACGTTTAGACTTTGACAGATAATTATGAAAAAAATACTTTATAGCACATTTTTAATTTCGGTTTTATTTTCAATAGATGGGAATTACAAAGAAAAAGACTTTAGTCCAATTGACCCATTTAGGAAAACTGCTGTTGCAAAAATAGGAGATAACCCATTTCCAACAAATCCTATGAGTGATAGGGCAAAGGGATTTATTGATCAAGGAAGAGTTAAAAGTGCTGTTTCTAACTATGGAAACTTTATTAATTGGGATACTCATCCGTCAGGTATCTGGGGTGATTATTCTTACTTGCCGGCGGTTTCATTTATTGGCGGTGTTCCAGGTTATAAAACTTCAGCTAGTTTTGTATGGCAAAATTTAGAAGAGATTATTGATGGAGAGGGAGGACCTCTTTATGGTATTTGGGAATCTTCTGAGGCTTATGATGCTTGGTATCCATCATCTGGCGATACGACGTTCAAAGGGTTTATCTTTCAAATAAGTGATGATGATGGTTTATATGTTCCGGACAATGAAAAACTATCAGTTGAAAGTATTACTGGAGAAAATCAATTTTATTTTAATCATGAAGATAGAAAAATTATTTTAAGCTCATTCATTACGTTATTTATTTCAAACCAAGCTTTTTCTGCAGAAAATATAGGAGCAGCTCATCCATGGGGATTAAATCTTAGAGAAGCCTTCTCTCCTGTTATGGCGGAAATGGTTTCTTTTCATAATGCCTTAATATGGCTTATTGTAATTATATCATTATTTGTATTGGCGTTATTAGTAATTATAGTTGTTAAATTTAATACTAAAGCTAACCCAAAGGCTAGTAAGACTACTCATAATACTTTCATAGAAATAGCTTGGACTGCTATTCCAGTATTAATTTTAGTTATCATGGCTGTTCCATCTTTTAAATTGCTTTATAAAGGCGATGTTGTTCCAGAAGCACACATGACAGTAAAAGCAATTGGTCA
>ENA-OSJC01000845-OSJC01000845.1-marine-metagenome-genome-assembly--contig:-NODE-845-length-27810-cov-6.548084_pt1 | contig 27810 bp, 28 predicted proteins | sample MGYA00237885_ERZ534234 | MGnify/ENA primary metagenome ERZ534234 (study PRJEB26413, sample SAMN06343907) | marine metagenome | isolation source: coastal waters | place: Atlantic Ocean: West Antarctic... | reverse complement strand
AAGCCAATGCTTCAGCTTGACCACCGATAGGTAGTATTACAAAATATAAAACTATTGGTGATAGAACTGGAAGTAAAGATGGTACTACCATCTCTTTAATTGCAGCTTGAGTTAATAAATCTACAAGTTTTGCATAATCAGGTTTTTGTGTACCCTTCATTATACCGGGAAATTTTTTAAATTGTCGTCTTACCTCAACAACAACAGCTCCACCTGCTCTGCCAACGGCTTGCATTCCCATTGAACCAAATAAGTATGGAAGCATTCCACCTATTAAAAGACCAACGACAACATAAGGATTGGATAAATCAAATGTCACAACTATCCCCTCTAAATTTGATCCTGCCACACCAGAAAAATGTTTAATATCTTCAACATAAGCAGCAAATAGGACTAATGCTCCTAAACCAGCTGAACCTATAGCATAACCTTTTGTAACTGCTTTTGTTGTGTTACCAACGGCATCCAGTGCATCTGTAGTTTTTCTTACTTTCTTGTCTAATTTTGACATTTCAGCAATACCACCTGCATTATCTGTTACAGGACCATAAGCATCAAGGGCAACAACCATGCCTGCTAATGCAAGCATAGTAGTAACAGCAATCGCAATTCCAAAAATTCCTGCAATTGAATTTGTAGCTAAAATTCCCGCAACAATAATTAATGCAGGTATAGCAGTAGCCTCCATAGAAACAGCTAATCCTTGAATGACATTTGTTCCATGTCCAGTTGTAGAAGATTTTGCAATACTTCTAACTGGTCTATATTCAGTTCCAGTATAATATTCTGTAATCCAAATTAATAAACCAGTAATAACTAAACCAATTACACCGCAGTAATACAAACTCATGCCATTAAATGTTTTCTCATTGACAGTATATTCGTTTGCAAAACCAATTACATAATCAGTCACAGGATATAAAATAATTAACGATGATACAGCAGAAACAACAAATCCTTTATATAAAGCATTCATTACATTTTTACTTTTTCCAAGTTTTACAAAAAAAGTTCCTAATATTGAAGTTAAGATACACGCACCTCCAATAGTTAAAGGATAAATCATCATATTCATGTCACCTTGGAAAAATATTGAAGAAAGAACCATAGTTGCAACAATAGTTACAGCATATGTTTCAAATAAATCTGCAGCCATACCAGCACAATCACCAACATTGTCACCAACATTGTCTGCTATTACAGCAGGGTTTCTTGGGTCGTCTTCTGGAATACCAGCCTCAACTTTACCAACTAAGTCTGCACCAACGTCAGCACCTTTTGTAAAGATACCACCACCTAATCTTGCAAAAATTGAAATTAAAGAAGCACCAAATCCTAAAGCAACAAGTGCATTAACAATTTCTCTTTCATCAATGTTAAATTTTACTAAATAATAATAATAAACCGCTATAGATAAAAGTGCTAAACCAGCAACCAACATACCAGTTACAGCACCTGATTTAAAAGCAACAGATAATCCCTGAGCAAGACCTTTTCTAGATGCTTCAGCAGTTCTTACATTAGCTTGAACAGAAACAAGCATACCAACATAGCCAGCAATACCAGACAAAGTTGCGCCAATAAGATAACCTAGACCTACTAAAGGACTAAAAGCTACACTTATAATAACCAAAACAACTACACCAACAATTGCTATTGTTTTGTACTGTCTTGATAGGTATGCTTTTGCTCCGATTTGTATAGCAGCTGCAATTTCTTGCATTTTAGCGTTACCAGGACTTTGATTTAAAATATTTTTTCCAGTAAAAAATCCATAAACTATAGATAAGAAACCAGCCGCAATAGTGTATAATAGAATAGTCTCAATTGTTGTGCTCATATAAACCTTAAGGTTGTTGGTTGTTAATTTTTAAGCTCGGACAATACAAAAAAAGCTAAAAAAGACAATAATTAACTTCTAAAATTGATGAAGATAACCTTTGTTTTTAAGCTCTATTTGCTTACCTTTATGGTCAATTATATAGGATTTTTTAATACCTGAGTTAATTTTACCAATTTTAGTTATTTTAGTACCAAGAAATTTAGATGTGCTGTCAATGATTCTTGATTTATCATTACTCGCTGTAAACAATACTTGATAGTCATCTCCATTTGAAATCAATTTAGACTTAATAAGTTTCTTTGTTTTAATCAAACTAGATAATTGTTTTGATATTGGAATTTTATCTAGATTCAGTTCATATGATAAATACTGAGTGTTTATCATTTTTTCTAAATCAGCAATCAATCCATCAGAAACATCAATAGATGTATTTGCAAAATTTAATAATTTTTTAGATAATTCGATTTGAATATCAGGTTGGTAATATTTGTTAATAAAATATTCATAAAAGTTTTTTTTAACTTTAATCTTATTTTTTAAAACTTGGAGACCAATATAGCTATCACCTAAATTACCTGTTATATATATGTCATCATTTATTTTAGCATTATTTCTAAAAATAATTTTTTTTGAGAAACCAACAGAAGTTATTGAAAAACTTAATTTATTAGAAAATGTTGTATCACCACCACACAAAGAGATGTTGTATTTTTTTTGCTCTTGCTTGAGAGAATTTGAAATCTTTAATAAATTAGTCTTTGAAAATGATCTTTTATTACCAGATCCTGACATAAAATAGAACTTGGGATGCACACCCTTACAAATTAAATCTGATATAGATGATCTTATAATCTTTTTAATGACAAGAGCTGGTTCTTTAAAATCAAGAAAATGATTACCTTCATTATAAGTATCAACTGATATTATAAGTTGATTTTTTTTGTCAAAAAAAACATCATCATTTAAATTTAAAGAAGATTTATTATTTTTGGATAGTTTTGAAAAATATTTTTTGATTAATTCAAATTCATGCATTAGAAGATCTTAATTTTTTTCCAACATTATCAAGTAAGGCATTTAAATATTTCGTTTGTGAATCTTCTAGAAAGAAATTTGATGAATTTAAATACTCTTTAATTATAATATTTATAGATATGTTTGGCTTATATAAAAATTCATACGTAGCAGCTTTTAATATAGTTTGAAAAACTTTATCAAGATTTTCTAAAACAAATTCATCTCCTAATTTATCATTTAACTCAACAAGTATTAAATCATTTCTTTCAATAGTGCCTAAAACGATATCTTTGATAAATTTCTTAAACCTATGTTTTGGAAAATCCAAATCATCATCTTCATTAAAAAATTTTCCATATAATTTTTGAATTACAATAACTCTTGGATTATTTTTTGGGTTATAATGAGTTCTCATTTTTGAGATAAAATAGAAATTACTGCTTCTGCGGCTTCAGCACCTTTTTTCTTTCTAGCTTTTGCTTGACTCATATTAAGGCATGTAATGATGCCATTGCCAATCGGCTTTTTACTTACAACTGATAAATTCATAATAGCATTAGTTGAAGCTTGAGATATAAAATTAAAATGAGGTGTTTCACCTTTAATAACACAACCTAATGCAAGAAAAGCGTCATACTTTTTTATATTTCTTGAGATTGTGACTGGGATTTCAAATACTCCAGGAACTTTAATTATTTTAATAGAATTTGATTTTGAAATTAAACTTAACGCACTATCAAGAAGTCCATTAGAAATTTCTTGATAATAATTTGCAATAACTATTAAATATTTATTTTTCATCAAATAATTTCTTGTTTAGTAATCTTTATACCATAACCCTCTAAACCAATAACTTTTTTAGGAGACTTGGTAATTAAAATCATATTTTTAATCTTTAAATCTTTAATAATTTGAGCACCAATACCATAGTTTCTGATTAATTTATCTTTTCCTTTTTTATAAAAATCTCTATTTTTGTAGTCTCTCAATGTTTGTGTAACTGATTTAAGATTTGTATCCTTAATAAAAACAAGAGCACAATTATTAAATTTTTTAAAATAATTGAGGGTTTTGTTGAATGAGTTTGGCAGCTGTTGATTGATTAAATAATTTTGAACAACGTTTGATGAAATTACTCTAACTCTTGGGGTTATATCTTTTTTAATTGTGCCTTTTGTTAAAGCAAAGTGCTCTGACCCATCAAGTAAATTTTCATAAATTCTGATTGTGTATTTTTGGTTTTTTACTTCAATATTACTTTGTTTTTTTAATCTTATTAATTTTTCTTTTTTAAGTCTGTAAGCAATAAGGTCTTCAATTTTACCAATTTTAAGATTATGTTTTTTTGAAAAATTAAATAAATCTTGACCTTTGGCCATTGTTCCATCCTCATTCATTATTTCACATATAACTGCAGAATTATTTTTTTTTGCTAGTTTAGATATATCAACAGATGCCTCTGTGTGACCTGCTCTAACCAATACACCACCATCTTTTGCAATTATTGGAAATACATGACCAGGAGAAACAATTTCATTTTTTTTAACATTCTTTTTTGATGCGATCTTAATTGTTTTGGCTCTATCTTTGGCTGATATGCCTGTTGTAATACCTTTTTTAGCTTCAATAGAAACTGCAAAAGCTGTTTTATTTCTTGATTGATTATTTGTAGACATTAAAGATAAATTTAATCTTTTTGCCTGAACACTATCAAGTGCCAAACAAATTAATCCACGACCATACTTGGCCATAAAATTTATATTTTTAGCGTTAGAACTTGATGTGGAAATAATTAAATCACCTTCATTCTCTCTTTTTTCGTCATCAACTAATATAAACATGCCACCATTTTTGGCTACGTTAATAATACTTTCAATCGAAGCAAAATTATTTTTTTTCATTAAAATAATTTCTAGCGTATTTAGATAAGATATCTATCTCTATATTCACTAATCCATCTTTCTTTAAAGTTGATAAATTAGTTTCTTTAAATGTGTGAGGAATTGCCCAAATTTGAAATCCTTTTTTGGTTACTTTAGAAATTGTAAGAGATATTCCATTTATGCATATTGAGGCCTTTTCAATTAAGTGTTTTCTTTCTTTTTTAGGTATTTCAAAATTAAAAAGATATGATTGGTCAATTTTACTCATAGCAAAAACTTTACCAATTGTATCAATATGACCTTGACAAATATGGCCTGAAATTTTGGCTCCGTACTTAAGCGGTAATTCAAGATTAACCACATCTTTAATTTTTAAGAATTTAAATTTTGACCTTATGATTGTCTCTTTTGAAAGATAAAATTCCATTATTTTTGATTTACAAGAAATAAGTGTAAGACATACTCCGTCACAGGCTATGGATAAACCAATATCTTTATTACTTAACATGAAGTCACCTTTTACAAAGATATTTGTGCCTTTGGGTCTTTTTAAGATTTTTGTTATAATTCCCTGGTTATATATAATTCCATTAAACATTTTAATTTCTATATAGTGTTATTTCATCTTTCCCGTAATTTGAATTAATTTTAATCTTAACTTTGTAATTTTTTTTAAGAATGCTTAGACCATTAAACACTTTATGTGTAACAAATTTTGATAGTTTTTTGGGACTTTTGAATAAATAAAATTGATTATATGTTTTTATATTGAGTAAACTTTTAGTTAATTCATTTCCACCTTCAATCAAAATATTTCTACAACCTAGTTTATAAAGTTTTTTCATCACTATCTTGAGGTCAAATTTATTATCTTTATCAATTTTTGATTTTATTAACTGAATTTTTTTAGATTTAAATTTAAGAATTTTTAAGTTATTTGCTTCATTATAAAAAATAATAGTATTAGTGCTATCTGCAGTTCTAAATAAATAACTTTTATTACTTGTATCCAGCTTATTGTCTAAAACAATTCTTATTGGAGAAAACTTCTGCATTTTTTTTAATCTGCAATTTAGTTTAGGATTATCTATATTCAGAGTTTTATATGAAATCATTATAGAGTCATTTTTATATCTTAATAATTGAGTAAATTTATCTGAAATTTTATTCGTAATTTTTTTGTTATTTTTACTGTAAATTAAATTATTTTTTGATATTGCAATTTTACCAGTAACATATGGTAATTTATTTTTTCTATTATAAAAATATGGAATATAAAATTGAGAAACATTATTTTTCAATAAGCCATGTTTTACATTAATTTTTTTTGAACTTAATATTTTATAAGTTTTGCCATGAACTCTTTTGTCAATATCTTTAATAGAATAAATAACATCACCAATGTTAGATTTAATAATTTCTTTAGTGCATGGTGGGGTAAGACCTTTATGACCACACGGTTCTAACGTTACATACATTGTTGAATTTTTTAGATTTTCTGTAGAATTTTTAATAGCATTATATTCTGCGTGAGGCCTACCGTTAAATGATGTTTGTCCAATTGAAATTATTTTATCATTTTTAACAATAACGCATCCCACAGAAGGATTAGATCCAGTAAGTCCTTCACGAGCTTTTGCCAAATCTAAGGCAAGCTCCATATATAAACGATCCTTAAAAGTGAATTTATCTTTTTTTGTAGACATCTAGTTTGTCCACAAATTGTACAAAATCTTTTTCTTCTCTAAAGTTTCTGTAAACGGATGCAAAACGAACATAGGCTACAGGATCTAATTCTTTTAACCCTTCCATAACCATTGTTCCTATTGTATTTGATGAAATTTCACTTTGACCCAATTCTTCCAAAGATCGTGAAACTTTACTTATAAACTTTTCTGCTGTTTCTGTATCTATTGGTCTCTTTTTAAGAGCTATATAAATAGATTTAGATAATTTATCCCTATCAAAAGAAGATTTTCTTCCATTCTTTTTTACAACCATTATTTCTCTAAACTGAACTCTTTCAAATGTAGTAAAACGTGCTCCACAAACACACAGCCTTCTTCTTCTTATAGCAGTGCCATCTTCAGTTGGTCTAGAGTCAACAACAGAAGTTTCGCCTTTTTTACAAATAGAACAAATCATTTATTATAGATTCTTATATATTGGAAATGATGAAGTTAAAGTAATAACTTCATTTCTGACTTCATTTTCAATTTTACTGTTATCCGTTGGATTTTCAGATAATCCTTTTAATGTTTTGGTGATTAATTCGCCGACAGTCTTAAATTCATTTAATCCAAAACCTCTAGTAGTTGCTGCTTGTGTTCCAAGTCTGATCCCTGATGTTATCATTGGTTTTTCTGTATCAAAAGGAATTCCATTTTTATTACAAGTAATATTTGCTCTTGAAAGACTTTCTGCAGCCAAGTTTCCTTTTACATTGTATGGTCTTAAATCTACTAGCATTAAGTGTGTATCTGTTCCATCTGAATAAATTTTGAAACCGTTGTTCTTCAATGTTTCTGCTAGCATTTTTGCATTAGCTAAAACAGACTGGACATAATCTTTAAATTCAGGTTGTAAAGCTTCTAAAAAACCAGCGGCCTTTGCTGCTATAATATGCATTAATGGACCACCTTGATAACCAGGAAATACAGCTGTGTTGAATTTTTTAGCTAGATTCTCATGGTTTGTTAAAATTATTCCACCTCTAGCACTTCTAAAAACTTTATGAGTTGTTGATGTAACAACATGAGCATACTCACATGGATTAGGGTAGCCTTTCCCAGCAACTAGTCCAGAAAAATGTGCCATATCAACCATAAGATATGCGCCTACTTTGTCAGCTATTTCCCTAAATCTTTTAAAATCTATGACTCTTGAATAAGCACTACCGCCAGCTATAATTAATTTTGGTTTATGTTCTAAAGCAAGCTTTTCAACAATATCATAATCAATAAGTTCTGATTTTTTATCAACATCATAACCAATAGCGTTAAACCATTTACCTGACATTGAAATCTTTAACCCATGTGTAATATGACCACCAGAATTCAAGCTCATTCCCATAAATGTATCACCTGGATTTAATAATGCTAAAAAAACAGCACCATTTGCTTGAGCACCAGAATGTGGTTGAGCATTTGCAAATTTACAATTAAATAATTTCTTTAATCTTTCAATTGCTAAATTTTCTGCGACATCAACATGTTCACAGCCATTATAATATCTTTTACCAGGATAACCTTCGGCATATTTGTTTGTTAAAACAGAGCCTTGAGCTTCTAAGACGGCCTGAGAAACTATATTTTCAGAAGCAATTAATTCTATATGCTGTTGTTGTCTTGTTAATTCATCTTTAATAGATTTATATAGTTCAGGATCTTTAATTGCTAAACCATCTTCAAAAAAACTCTTATAGCTGTCGTTTAAATAATTTTTTTCACTAGACATAATTATATTTTTTTTATTCTTTTAGAATGTCTCCCGCCATCAAACTTAGTATTTAAAAAAATACCAACACAATTTAATGCATTTTTTTTCGTTAACAATCTAGATCCTAATGTAATGATATTTGCATCATTATGCAATCTTGATAATTTTGTAGATTTTAAATTAAAACATTGTGCTGCACGGATATTTTTATGTCTATTAGCCGCAATGTTCATGCCAATGCCAGATCCACAAACCAAAATTCCAACATTATTTCTATTTGTCTTAACTTTTTTGGCAACTTTGTGAGCATAATCTGGATAATCAACACTCAACTCATTGTTTGGGCCTATATCCGTAAATCTAATTTTTTTTTGTGTAAGATATACTTTGATTGACTCTTTTAATCTAAATCCAGCATGGTCCGATGAAATAAAAATTTTTTTCAAACTAATTAAATTTATAGTCTAATACACAAGCAACTAAATGAATTCTGTTTTCTTCGCCACCATTAAATGCGTTATGATATTTAGTATTATTAGTTACCCAAACAGAACCATCTGCAGGCATATGTTTTGCAACATTATCAATTACCATTAAACACCCAGGGTTACTAATAATTGGTATATGTAATCTTGGTTCTGGATCTCTATGCCAACTCAATGTTGATCTAGGTTCCTTTAATAATATTCTAATACGACCTAATTTATATTTAGCAGACAAAACATCAAAAACTTCTTTGAAATAGGTATTCTCATAATCTTTAATAAATTCTGAATAAGCAGATTCATCAATTTCAACATCTCTCGAAACTTCTTTTCCAGATTTATCAGGCTTGGTCCAATAAACACCTCTAGCTTTGTTTCCTTTTACAGAATCGGGATCACCAGGAATTTGAGTTAAAGAAATTGCTCCAAAATGAGTAATACCACCACCATCATCAAATTTCTTAGTTTGAACAATTTGATTATAAGATTCTTGCAACCTAGTAATATCAAATTTTATATTTTGTTTTTGAAAATCACTAAAATCTAAAATTTTTTCCCTTTTTTTTATATCAAGTTTTACAATATTTTTGTTGTAGGAATTCATATAATTAGTTTTCTACCCTTTTTTTAAAATTTTTGTATACTACTTTTGTCGCATTATTATAATAAATTTAAACATGATTACAGGTAAATATCCAAACTTAAGATTAAGAAGAAATAGAAAAGAATCATGGTCTAGAAGACTTATTCAAGAAAATACTTTAAGCTCAAATGACTTTATATTACCCATTTTTTTAATTGATGGCTCAAATAAAAGAGAATCAATATTAACTATGCCCGGTGTTTATAGGTACACAATAGATAGAATTGCCCAAATTATAGACAGGGCAATTAAAATGAATATACCAATGGTTGCACTATTTCCTAAGACAAAAAATAGTTTAAAAAATGAAATCGGTTCAGAATCTCTAAATAAAAACAATCTAGTTTGTAAAGCAATCATAGAAATTAAAAAAAAATATAAAAATCAAATAGGAATAATGTGTGATGTTGCGTTAGACCCCTATACCTCCCATGGTCACGATGGACTGATTAGATCAAACATAATTATTAATGATGAAACAATAGAAGTTTTAATTAATCAATCATTACTCCAAGCTGAAATGGGATGTGACGTGTTAGCACCATCTGATATGATGGATGGAAGAATATCAAAAATTAGAAAAGCATTAGATAAATCAAAATTTCAAAATGTACAAATACTTTCTTATGCTGCAAAGTATGCTTCTAGTTTTTATGGACCTTTTAGAAATGCAGTTGGATCAAAAGGATTACTAAAAGGTGATAAAAAAACATATCAGATGGATTTTAGAAATAGCGATGAAGCTTTAAGAGAAGTTGCATTAGATATCAAAGAAGGAGCCGATATGGTTATGGTTAAACCTGGTATGCCTTATTTGGATATAATAAAATCAGTCAAAGAAACTTTTAAGATACCTGTTTTAGCTTATCAAGTATCAGGGGAATACAGTTTACTTTCAAGTGGAATTAAAAAAAAATTAATTAATGAAGATGCCGTGTATGAAAGTTTGGTTGCTTTTAAAAGAGCTGGAGCAAATGCAATTGTTAGTTACTATGCTGATAGAATTGATAAAATTATCAAATAATTACTTAAAAGAATTTATAAAAAGCAATCTACTACTAGGATAATTTAAGTTATTTGGTTTTAAAATAGTTTTATCAAGATAATCACTAACTAATTTTAATCCATTCAATAGAGTTTTAATATCATTAACTTCTAAGTTTTTTTCAATTAAAAAATTAGGTACATATTTTTTTTCTGAAGAAGAACTGGCATAATAAAAAGTTTTGTTGTCTATTATATCTTTTTCAACCAAGTTTTCTAATTCAAGATCATAACCAAGAAGCTTTAAAAGATTTAATTCCCAAAATATATATTTTTTCAACCAGTCATTGTCTTTTAAAATACTAAAAAGATTATTAATTAAATCATAAACCTTAATATTTGACTGAGACTCAGCTGTAAGTATCTTAATAAGATTCATAGCAGAGGTGATACATGATAATTTTTGCTTATGATCAAAATAAAATGGACTATAAGCGTTAATTATTTCAATTTTAAAATAACCAACTCTATTTTCATTTTTAGAATTGTAATTAATATGTAATTTATTTCCTATTTGAAGATAATTTTTAATTTTTTTTGAGGTTCCACCAAAAATAATACCAGAGATTTTCCCTCTTTCTTTAGTGTAAAATTCAGCAATTAAAGAATTTTCATTATATCTATTTTTGTTTATTAAAAAACCTTCGTCAATCCAATTCATATTAGGTTAATTTATACCTTTTAAACACACTGTTGCAGCATTTTGCTCTGCATCTTTTTTAGATGTACCAGAGGCAATAAAATATTTAGTATTGGGAAGTTTAACTCCTATTGTGAATAATGGCTTATGATGAGGACCTGAGTTTGAAATTAGTTTATAAATTGGAAGTTTTTTAAAATTCTTTAAGGCTAACTCTTGGAGTTTTGTTTTAGCATCAATTGGAGTAATAATACTTTTTTTAATATGGTTTTTCCAAAGTTCTAAAATAAGCTTTTCAACAACATTGAAACCTTTATCCAAATAAACAGCTCCCAACAAAGCTTCACAACTATCAGATACAATTTTATCTTCTATTTTAATTTTTTTATTATTAGGATTAAAAGTTAAAATAAATTTATCTAAATTAATACTGTTTGCAATATCCAGGCATGTTTTTTTGTTTACCAACGAGGCAAATTTTTTATCAAGACTACCCTCTTTTTCTTTTGGATAAATTTCTAAAAGTTTTTTTGCAATAACCAAACCTAAAACACGATCACCTAAAAATTCTATTTTTTCATTATTAACATTTGTATTAAAACTTTTATGTGTAAGAGATTGAATAAGTAAATCTGTATTTTTAAATTTGATGTTTATTTTTTTTTCTAATAATTGATATTTTATTGTCATTAATTGATTTTACTAAATGTTCTATTAAATCTTATTGATTTGTGCCATTTCCAAATAGCAAAAATACTTCCAATTTTTTTATCAGATGAGAAAAAGATAAATTGAGCTTTGCCTACTAAATTATTTTTATGTACATACCCAACACTTGTGAGAAATCTACTATCTTTGGAGCAATCTCTATTATCTCCAAGAAAAAAATAATGATTTTTAGGTACAATAAAAATATCTGAGTTTTGATAAGTGTAATCTTTTAAGTAAACAGTATGAAATTTTTTACCATTAGATAAAATTTCCTCAAACTTATAAACATCAATACTTCTATTTCCACAATATATTTTGCTTTTATTTAAAATCTTAGATTTTAAAATTTCACTATTATTTAAATATAAGTTTGAGTCTATAAATTGAATCTTGTCACCAGGCAAACCTATTAATCTTTTTATGTAATCTGTTCTATTATCGGCTGGTGTTTTAAAAACAATTACATCTCCTCTTTTTGGGTTGCTGAAGAAAATTCTTTTACTTAGTATTGGAGGACTGAAAGGGAAAGAGTGTTTACTATAGCCGTAAGAATATTTAGTTACAAAAAGTCTATCTCCCACAAGCAACGTTGGTTCCATCGAGGACGAAGGTATATAAAAAGGTTGAATAAATAGGGATCTAATAACAATTGCTATTACCAATGCATAAAATAATGTCTTAATATTTTCTGAAATATAGTTTTTATCTAGCTTCATATTGATTGTATTATAACAAATGCAATTGAATAATCCTTTTCATCAGAAATTGAAAGAAAGCAATTAAATTTTTTTACTTTAAAATTTTTTTGGACAATATTTCTAATTTTTTTATTGTTAAAAAAATATGGTTTGCCCATTTTGTCATTTATTACCTCAATATCTTTAAAGTTTAAATTTATTCTAAAACCAGTGCCTAAAGCTTTAGCAAAAGCTTCTTTTGCTGCAAATCTTTTAGAAAAATAATTAGTTTTATTTTTAATTAAATGAGATTGTTTCAATTCTCTTGAACTATAAACTCTATTTTTAAATTGTGTATTTTTAATAGAATTTTTAATTCGTTTATTTTCAATTATATCAACTCCTATACCTAGTATTTTCATGAATTAATTTTTTATAATTTTCTTAAAACGTTTAATAACTTTTGCTAAACCAAAAAAAATAGACTCACCTATCAAAAAATGACCAATATTAAATTCTTTAATAGCTTTAATTTTAGTAAGTATTTTTGTTGTTTTGTAATCTAGACCATGTCCCGCATGCACTTCTATATTTAGTTTATTAGCTAAATATGAAGTTTTTATAATTCTACTTAGTTCTAAATTGTATTTTTTCTTTAATTTAATTAAATTAGATATCTTACCAGTATGTATCTCAACGCAATCTACATTTAATTCATTTGATATTTTTATGTCTTTAATACTTGGATTGATAAATAAGCTTGTTCTAATATTAGCTTTTTTAAATTTTTGAATAATATTTTTCAGTTTTTTTTTATTATTTTCTAAATTCAGCCCTCCTTCAGTAGTTATTTCTTTTCTGTTCTCAGGAACGATGCAGATATAATTAGGTTTGATTTTAAGAGCTTTTTTAATAATGTTTTCATTCATTGAAACCTCGAGATTAACAAGTACATTTTTCAAGCTACAAATTTTTTTTGCATCAAAATCATTAATGTGTCTTCTATCTTCACGTAAATGTATGGTTACAGAGTCAGCACCCATTCTGACAACTTGTTTTGCAGCAAAGTAAGGGTCAGGGTGTTTTTCACCCCTAGCATTTCTTAGTGTTGCTATATGATCAATATTTACACCTAATCGCTTCACTTAATAAATCTACTTCCTGGCGTTGTTATAGAAATTGATTTTAAGCTTTGGGGTAATTGTTTAGAATTAAAAGTTGGAACATCGATTTTTAAATGTGATGTAATTCCAGTTTTTATCTTTAGAGATTTTTTTGTTGATCTATCAATTATTGAGGCAAAACCTAAAAGTTTTGCATTGGCTTTCTTAATCAACTTAACACATTCTAAACTGGATTTACCTGTGGTAATGACATCTTCAATAATTAAAACTTTTGCGCCTTTTTTAATATTAAAACCTCTTCTTAATGTAAATTTTCCATTGACCCTCTCACAGAAAATTGTCTCTTTTTTTAAGATTTTACCAATCTCAAACCCTATGATCACACCACCCATAGCTGGTGCTAAAATCAAATCTATCTTTTTATGTTTCTTTTTAATTTTATTAGCTAATGATTTACAAATTTTATCTGCCAATACTGGAAAGCTTAAAAGTTTAGCACATTGAATATATTTTGAAGAATGTAGGCCTGAGGATAGTACAAAATGCCCCTCTAAAAGAGCACTAGTCTTTTTTAAAATATCTAAGGATTTTTTGTGTGAAAGCATTTCTTTTATCTTCGTGTCTAATTATCTTAAATTTTATACCTTTTTGTTTAAGCTCTGCAATAAAATTTGTGAAGTTTTTGAGGTTATTTATTATAAGTTTAAATTTAAAGTTAATATATTTTGCATTTTTACCAGCCATTTCAACATTTGAAATATTTAGTTTATGACTTCCTATCAAAGAGCTAATATCACCAAGTTGACCTGGTTGATCAAGCAGAGAAATCCATAATGTAGTATTATATTTCTTAATTCTTTCCTCTTTTTGCTCACCTTTGTCATGCCAATATCTTCTAATAGCCGCCCTAGCTTTTCCAGTTTTTGTAATTGGTATCCAGTGCAACGAAGGTGATTGGTTTTTTGAAGTGATTATATTTACTCTATCTCCATTTCTTAATACATCCTGTAGTTCAGATTTATTTCCATTAATTTCACATCCAATTGTAGTATTACCTATTTTGGTATGTACTGCATAAGCAAAATCAATTGGAGTTGCATCTTTAGGTAATTTGATAACTGAGCCTTCTGGTGTGAAACAAAAAACATTTTCTTGGAACATTTGAAGTTTTGTATACTCGTATGAGTGTTCTGGATTTTCATTTTTTTCAATAATTTCTACAAGATCTTTTAACCAATCATATTCTTTTAAACTTAAAGAATTAAATTTTTCTGATGATTTATATTTCCAATGTGATGCCACACCTCTTTCTGCAAACTCATGCATTTCATTGGTTCTGATTTGTATTTCAATTGGTTTTTTATTTGACCCTATTACTGAAGTGTGTATTGATTTATAACCATTAATTTTTGGCGATGATATATAGTCTTTAAATTTTCCAGGTATGCAGTTCCATTTTTTATGAAAAATCCCAAGTGTTTTATAACAATCATCTATAGAAGAAACAGTAATTCTAAAGCCAATAATATCAGTAATCTGATCTAGTGAAATTCGTTTTTTTTGCACTTTCCTCCAAATAGAAAAAGGTGTTTTTTCTCTACCATGAATTTCTGCATTTATATGATTATCATTTAAAATTTCACTCAATTCAAATGATAGAGTTTCAAAGATATTTTTTGTATCTAATTTAATTTCATCTAATTTTTTTTTAATTAATTTTCTTGCTTCGTTATTTAAAATTTCAAAAGATAGATCTTCAAGCTCATCTCTTATCCTATGCATCCCCATTCTATCTGCTAAAGGGGCGTAAATCTCCATAGTCTCTTGTGCTATTCTTTGTCTCTTTTCTTGTTTTGTTATAGCTTTAATTGTTCTCATATTATGAAGACGATCAGCTATTTTGACTAATAAAACTCTAATATCTTTTGATGTAGCTAAAATTAGTTTTCGAAAGTTTTCAACTTTTGAATTTGCTCCAGCTGTATTTTCAAAAACTGAAATCTTTGTAACACCATCAACTAAATCCGCTACTTCCTCTCCAAATTCATTTTTAATAGTTTCATATGTTGCAAATGTATCTTCGATAGTATCATGTAATAGACCCGTTGTTATTGTTGCACTATCTAATTTTAGATCTGTTAAAATATTTGCAACTTCTATTGGATGAACTGAATAAGGATCACCTGATTCTCTTTTTTGATTTTGGTGAGCCTTAACAGCAAAATTATATGCTTTGTCTAATCTTTCAGGATTTAAAAATTTATTATAACTTTTTACTTTATTAATTAGTTCATCAGAATTAAGCATAATTAATTATAACATTAATTTAAATTTGTTTAATAGATCTAATATCATTGTTTGTTAGGGATAAAATCAATCGTTTAATGTTAACTTTCTTAATTGGATGAAACCACTCCTTTTCAATCTCAAATAATGGGATTAATACAAAATTTCTTTTATGCATCATTTTATGAGGAAGAATTAATTGATCTTTCAAAACTAAACCATTAAAATCTATTATATCAATATCACATTCTCGAGGTGAATTTTTAGGAGATTTTTTTCTGCCTAACTTTACCTCAATAGACTTGCATAAAGTAAATAATTCAAAATGATTAAGTGTAGATTTAATTTTAATGACAATGTTTAAAAATTTAGGTTTTTTTGGATCGGGCCAAGACGGTGTTTCATAATAACTAGAGGAAGAAATAAAATTTATTTTGTTTTGTATTAATAATGATTTAGCTTTTTCTATATTGGCGACTTTACTACCTAGATTTGAGCCAATACCCAAATAAATTGTCTTAACTTGATTTTCTAATGAATCTAGCTTTGTCACGGTTCCAATCTCTATTTTTTTTAGTAGCTCTTTTGTCAAATTGTTTCTTACCTTTTGCTACAGCTAACTCAATTTTAGCTTTACCTTTTTTAAAATACATCTTTGTAGGCACAATAGTAAAGCCATCTCTTTGCATTTTACCAATCAATTTATTTAACTCCTTTTTATTGAGTAAAAGCTTCCTCTCATCCATTGGACTATGATTTGAATAACTTGCCTGTTTATAAGCGGCTATATGTGAATTTATTAATACTAACTCACCATTTTTTTCTACCGCATATGAATCGGCTATATTTACCTTTCCATCTCTAATAGATTTTATTTCTGAACCTTTTAAAACTATTCCAGCTTCAAGCAGATCCTCAAAAAAATAATTAAAACTAGCTTTTCTGTTTAGACAAATAATCTTTAAACCAGGAATGGTTCTTTTATTCATTAAATCAATTTAGCTGATTCTAAAGCTTTTTTTACAATTAATTTTGCATTATCGGTAACTTTAACTAAAGGTAACCTTACTTTATCATCACACAGGTTCATTAATTTTGCTGCGTATTTAACTGGGCTAGGATTACTTTCTACGAACATTGCGCTGTGAACAGATTGCAGGATACTATCCAATTTTTGAGCTTCACTTAGATCGCTTTGATTTTTTGAAATAGAAAATTTTTGAAAATCTGAACAAAGCTTGGGGGCTATGTTTGCTGTTACGCTAATTGTACCAACGCCACCTCTCTTATTAAATTCAAAAGCATTGTCATCATTGCCAGTTAATTGAATAAATTCTTTACCCATCTTAAATAATTGTTGGTCCACTCTATTTAAATCACCTGTTGCATCTTTTACTCCAACAATATTTTTTAATTCAAAAAGTCTCGCCATTGTATCGACCGACATATCAATGACAGATCTTCCAGGTATATTATAAATTAGGATAGGAATTCCACATTTATCATTAATTGATTTATAATGCTGGTACAGACCCTCTTGTGTAGGTTTGTTATAATAAGGTGTAACAACTAATGCGCCGTTTGCACCCGCTTTTTCAGCGTGAGATGTTAATGATATTGCCTCTTCAGTAGAATTTGACCCAGTACCCGCTATAACAGGTATTTTTCCATTACTTTCTTTAATGCAGAGGTCAATAACTCTTTGGTGTTCTTTATGACTAAGGGTTGGAGATTCTCCAGTTGTACCGGCTGGGACAAGACCGCTTGTGCCATTCTCCAAGTGAAAATGGATTAATTTAATATACGCATCTTCATCAAGACCACTATCATTGAATGGTGTGATTAACGCAACATTTGATCCTTTGAACATAAATACTTATAACATAGTTTATAGATTCATATACTAAAAGATTATGCACAAAAATTTATTATTAATTATTGTACTGCTTACATCCATTTTAATAAAGTTCGACAATGTTTTGGCAGAAACAATATCTACAATACCACTTAAAAAACCAATTTTATCAAATGATGATTTTAATGAAAAATTATCTAAAAATATTCTCAAACCCATAAAAAAACCAAAAAAAGATAAAGAAACACTAGTTGAAAAAAAAAAGGTTGTTGAGATAATTAAAGAAACAAAGTTATCATTTAAAATTCCTAAAAAAAAACCAATTATAGCAGGTAAAAATACTTCAGATAGTATCAAGATTTCCAAGTATTATAATAAAAAAGATTTTGGAATAGCGAAAAAAGCAATTTCGGAGATGCAAAAAAGTAAGTGGGCAACTTCACTTAAGATATCCAAAAAAGCTAAGGACAAATCAATATATAATTTTATTCAATGGAAGCACCTTTTAACTTCTGGAAATCAAGCATCCTTTTATGATTATAAAATATTTATTGATCAAAACACTCAATATCCAAGAATAAGTAGATTAAGATATCTAGCTGAACATAAATTATCTACTGCAAAAATATCGCCAAAAAAAATAATTAATTGGTTTGATGGTAATGAACCCTCAAGTGGCTATGGAAAAATGATACTTGGTGAAAGCTTTGTTTTAATTGGAGATGTGACAAAAGGTAGAAATTTTATTAAAGAAGGATGGGTCACAGCAAATCTTTCTAAAAATGAATTAAAATTTTTTAGAAAGAAATTTAAAAAATATCTTAATGCCGATGATTATATAAAAAGAGCTGATTACCTTGCGTGGAATAACAAGTACTGGGATCTAAAAAGATTAGTAAGATATTTGCCAAAAGATTATGAGCTTTTATACACCGCAAGACAAATATTAATGACAAAAGGCTATGGAGTAGATCAAGCAATTGCAAACGTACCAGAAAAATTTAAAAATGATGGTGGCTTAAATTATGACCGGTTAAAATGGAGAAGAAAAAAAGGTCGAACAGATTCTTCGGCTGAAATTTTATTAAAAATTAAAAATAACAAAGATTACTTAGTTTATCCTGATAAATGGTGGAAAGAACGTGAAATTACAGCAAGAGCTTTAATATATAAAAAAAAATATGAAATAGCTTATAAAATCTCAAGCAACCATGGAATGGAAAAAGGGTCTGATTTTGCTGCAGCTGAATGGATGAGTGGATGGATAGCTTTGAGTTTTTTAAATGATCCTCTAATAGCAAAAGATCACTTTCAAAATTTTTACAAAAATGTAAATTATCCAATAAGTACAGCAAGGGGTGCCTTTTGGCTTGGTAAAACTTATGAAAAATTAGGTGATCGTGAACAATCACGTACATGGTATCAAGAAGCTTCAAAATATCTTACTACATATTATGGTCAATTAGCATTTTTAGAATTAAATCCAAATGGAAAATTTGAACTTAGCAAAGATATGGAGGTAGATAATAAATATAGATATATATTCTTTAATAAAGAGTTAGTAAAAATTACATATCTCTTAGATGAATTAAAAAAAGATAAATACACTAAATTTATTTTAAGACATCTTGCAAATGATAACATACAAAAAGGTAGTGAAATTTTAGCAGCTGAACTTGCAACCAATATAAATAGATATGACTTTGCAATTCAATTATCTAAAATAGCTTCTTATCAAAAAAGATTTCATAATAAATATAATTACCCAATAATAAGTACTCCTAAAAAAATTAATGGAAGAAAAATACCTGAAAGTGCATTTATTCTATCAATCATCAGACAGGAAAGTGAATTTGATTTAAGTGCAAATAGTCATGCTGGTGCCAAAGGGTTAATGCAACTTATGCCTTACACAGCAAAGTTGGTATCTAAACAAGCAAAACTTCCCTATTCTAAATCAAGATTAACAACTGATCCTGAATATAATATTAATTTAGGGTCTCATTATATTGCTGGCTTGATATTACAATATGATGGAGCATACCCTTTTGCAGTAGCAGCTTATAATGCTGGTCCAAATAGAGTTAAATACTGGAAGAAGATAAATAAAAACCCTCAAAAGAAACAGATTAATTATATTGATTGGGTAGAATTGATAAAATTCAGAGAAACTAGAAATTATGTTCAGCGTGTATTGGAAAATTATAATGTTTATCGATATATTTTGGAAAGAAAACCAATACCAATGAAAGACTTTTTTAAAGATCAGCCTTTATTTTAATGGCGGAAGAGGAGGGATTCGAACCCTCGGTACAAGTTTCCCCGCACGGTCATTTAGCAAACGACTGGTTTCAGCCTCTCACCCACTCTTCCACTGCGACATTGATATACCCGATTGTATTGAATATTCAATATTTTTAAAGTAATTATTGGCTAATAATGAAAAACAAATACTCAATATTTTCGTTGATAAAAAATGCATTTAGCTACCATGAAAATTGGCAAAAGGCTTGGAATGATCCTCAACCTAAAAAAGAGTATGATGCTGTAATTGTTGGTGGTGGCGGACATGGTTTAGCAACAGCATATTATCTAGCAAAAAAACACAATATGAAAAATATTGCAGTTGTTGAAAAAGGTTGGATTGGTGGAGGAAATACTGGAAGAAATACAACAATCATAAGATCAAATTATTTATGGGATGCTAGCGCTGGTCTTTATGATCATGCATTAAAACTTTGGGAAGGTTTATCTCAAGAGATAAACTATAATGTAATGTTTAGTCAAAGAGGTGTGATGAATTTGGCTCACAATTTACAAGATGTAAGAGATTTAAAAAGAAGAACTCATGCAAATAGATTAAATAATATTGACGCCATTTACTTAAGCACCGAGGAAGTTAAAAAATTTTGCCCAATAATTAATACATCTCCTGATATTAGATATCCTGTTTTAGGAGGAACTCTGCAAAGAAGAGCTGGTACTGCAAGACATGACGCAGTGGCTTGGGGGTACGCAAGAGGCGCTGACGAGATGGGTGTTGATATAATTCAAAATTGTGAAGTTAAAGGAATAAAAAGAAATGGTGATAGTGTTGAAGGTTTAGAAACTACAAAAGGTTTTATTAAAACAAAAAAAATTGGAGTAGTAGCTGCAGGACATTCAAGTGTATTAGCTAATATGGCTGGATTGAAATTACCTCTAGAAAGCAAACCCTTGCAGGCACTTGTTTCTGAACCAGTTAAACCAATTATTGATACTGTGGTTATGTCTAACGCTGTTCATGCATATGTAAGTCAATCTGATAAAGGTGAACTTGTTATTGGTGCTGGTACAGATGATTATATTTCTTATTCGCAAAAAGGAAGTCATCAAATTGTAGAAGGGACCCTAAATGCCATTTTAGAACTTTATCCAATTTTTAGCAGAATGAGAATGCTAAGACAATGGGGAGGAATTGTAGATATTTGTCCTGATGCTAGCCCCATCTTAAGTAAAACTACAGTCAAGGGATTATATTTTAATTGTGGCTGGGGAACTGGTGGATTTAAAGCAACACCAGGGTCTGGAGATTTATTTGCACATACAATTGCAAATGATGAGCCTCATAAACTTAATGTTGCATTTAATTTAAATAGATTTGTAAGTGGTGATCTTGTTGACGAACACGGCGCTGCAGCGGTTGCTCATTAATGTTTATAATTAATTGTCCTTATTGTGGAGAAAGAGATCAAAGTGAGTTTAAAGCTGGTGGTGAGGCTCACATAGAAAGACCCAAACAGCCTACTGAATTGAGTGATGATGAGTGGGCAGAATATTTGTTCATGAGAAAAAATATTAAAGGTGAGCAATTTGAAAGATGGAACCATACTCATGGTTGTAGGAAATGGTTTAACATGGTTAGAGACACATCTAACGATGAAATAAAATTAATTTATAAAATGGGTGAAAATCCCCCCAAAGAATAAATAAATGTCTCAAAATCTAAGAGTTAAAAGTAGCAATTTTATTGATGAAACGACTAGAGTTTCTTTTACGTTTAATGGAAAAAATTATTATGGGTTTAAAGGAGATACACTAGCCTCAGCTCTACTAGCTAATGATGTGCATTTAGTAGGAAGAAGCTTTAAATACCACAGACCAAGAGGAATAATGACATCAGGTTCAGAAGAACCAAACGCAATTGTTCAGGTAGGAAGCGATAAAGCTTTAACAGAACCCAATGTAAGAGCTACAGAAATTGAAATATATGATGGTTTAGAAGCAACAAGTCAAAACTGTTGGCCTAGCGTTAACTTTGATATTGGTGGTATAAATAATTTCTTATCCCCTCTTTTACCTGCTGGATTTTATTATAAGACATTTATGTGGCCAGCAAGTTTTTGGGGAAAATATGAGTACATTATAAGACACTCAGCTGGTCTTGGAAAATCGCCAACAAAATCTGATACAGATGTATATGATCATAAATATGTTCATTGTGATGTATTGGTTGTTGGTGCTGGTGTTTCTGGAATTATTGCAGCTAAAACAGCAGCTCAAAATAATTTAAAAACTCTTTTGTTAGATGAAAAATCTGAAATTGGTGGATCAACAATTTATCAAAATTCAGAGTTTTTTAAGATAGATAATAAAGTTTCATCAGAATGGTTAGCTAATGAGATTAACGAGTTAAAAAAATTAGATAATTTAGAAATTAAAACAAGAACAAGTGTTGCGGCTTATCATGGTTATAATTATTTATTAGCCAGAGAAAATTTAACGGATCATCTAAGTAAAGATGAAAAACAAAACAATGTCAGACAAAGACTTCTAAAAATTAGAGCAAAAAAAGTAATAGTTGCAACAGGCTCTTTGGAGCGCCCTCTTATATTTAATAATAATGATAGGCCAGGAATAATGCTTTCTTCTGCTGTTAAAAAATATGCAGATTATTATGGTGTTGCTTGTGGTAAAAAAAATATTTTTTTTACTAATAATGATACTGCTTATGAAAGTGCGATTTCATTATTTAATAAGGGTATTAATGTTGAGGCAATAATAGATATTAGAGAAAATTCTGAGTCTAGCATTGTTAAAGAGGCTAAAAATTTAGGGATAAAAATTTACTGGTCTTATACAGTTGTTGACACACATGGTTATAAAAGATTAAAACAAATTTCTATTATGGGGCTATCTAAAGATGGTCAGTCTTTTTCTAGTCCAAAAAAAGACATTCTTGAATGTGATTGCCTGGCTATAGCTGGAGGTTGGACTCCTGCAGTTCATTTATTCACTCAATCTGGTGGAAAATTAAAATTTAGAGATGAAGATCATGTATTTATTCCTAACAAATATCCTTCAAAACAAATAAGCATAGGATCTTCTAATGGTGATTTTGAATTAGATAAGATAATTAAAAATTCCTCTAATGACGTAAAAAATTTTCTTAATATAGATAGCACAGATTTTGACAACTTATCTGTGATTAATTCAAAGGAAACTAGCAAAAAAAATATTTGGCTACTTCCTTCAAATAAGACTATCGGTAAAACAAAACCATTTGTTGACTATCAAAATGATGTAACCGCTAAAGATATTAAATTAGCCCTAAGGGAAGGGTTTAGGTCTATTGAGCATGTAAAAAGGTATACGACAACTGGTATGGGTACCGATCAAGGTAAACTTGGAAATATGCATGCATTAGGAATTATAGCAGACACAACAGGTGTAAAAATGGGTGAAGTTGGAACAACAACTTTTAGACCACCTTATACCCCTTTAACATTTGGAACAATTGTTGGACGAAATGTTGGTGAATACTTTGATACATTTAGAAGAACACCAATGAATGACTGGCATATTGAAAATAAAGCAGAATTTGAAAATGTTGGCCAATGGAAAAGAGCCTGGTATTACCCTCAAAATAACGAGACCATGCATGAAGCTGTACAAAGGGAAAGTTTAGCAACTAGAGAAAGTGCTGGAATACTGGATGCTTCTACTCTTGGTAAAATTGATATCCAAGGAAGTGATGCTTCGGAATTTTTAAATAAAGTTTATACAAATGCATGGTCTAAACTTGGCATAAATAAATGTAGATATGGATTAATGTTGAATGAAGATGGAATGGTGTATGACGATGGAGTAACAACAAGATTAGGGGAAAATCATTACATTATGACAACTACAACAGGTGGTGCTGCTAATGTAATGGGTAAACTTGAAGATTATTTACAAACAGAATGGCCTGAGCTAGATGTTTATTTGACATCTGTTACAGATCATTATGCAACGGCAACCGTTGGAGGACCAAATAGTAAAAAAATATTAAATAAATTAATTCCAGATTTAGATTTTTCTGATGAAAATTTTCCACACATGTCATTTAAAGAATCACAAATTGGACAAATTAAATGTAGAATTATGCGTATCAGTTTTACAGGTGAACTTAGTTATGAAATTAATGTTCAAGCAAATTATGGAAAATCCCTTTGGGAACAATGCATGGAAGCTGGAAAAGAATTTAATATTACTCCTTATGGTACAGAGACGATGCACTTATTAAGAGCAGAAAAAGGTTTTATAATTGTAGGTCAAGATACAGATGGAACTATGACACCAATAGATCTTCAAATGGATTGGGTAGTTAGTAAAAAAAAATATGACTTTATTGGAAAAAGATCTCTTTATAGATCGGATACAATGAAGGAAGACCGAAAACAATTAGTTGGGCTAGTAACAGATAATCCAAAAGAAGTACTAGAAGAAGGTGCTCCAATAGTTGCAGAATTAAATCAAAGTCCTGTTGATATGCTTGGTCATGTTACATCAAGTTATTATAGCCCAAATTTGAATAAATCTATTGCTCTTGCAGTTGTAAGGGGTGGAAAAAATATGATGGGTAAAAAGTTATTTGTACCCATGGAGAATAGATCAATTAATATCACAGTTGTCGATCCAATTTTTTTAGATAAGGAGAATAAAAGACTAAATGCTTAGTTATAATCAATCAATTAAAGAAGAAAAAAAATATTCAGGATTAGTTGTTAGGGAAATTTCTCCGATTATGAAATTAAATTTAAGAGGAAAAAGTAGAGATTTCTTAACTACAATTGGTAAAAATATTAATATGATATTACCAGTGGAAGCTAACACTTCTACTCACAGTGATAACTATACATCTATGTGGCTTTCGCCAGATGAATGGATGATCATTTCTAATAATATTACTAGTAAAGAAAATAATAGTTACAAAATTGAAGAATTATTATTTAACAAAATATCTAAAACTAATTTAGGTTCAGTTACTGATGTTAGTGATCAGTTTGTAATGGTTAATCTAAATGGCGAAAAGATATTTGATTTGTTGAGCACTGGATGCCCTTTTGATTTTAGTAATTTTAAATTAAAAGAAGGCTCTGTAGTACAAACATTATTAACTCAAATTGATGTGATAATTCATCACAAAAATCGTAATTCTATCAATTTATTTGTTAGAAGGTCTTTTTCTGAGCATTTAATGTCCTGGATTAATGATAGTGCGTCAAGGTTATAAAGGTATTTAACAAACATTTAGATATAAGTTTTTTAAATAAACTTAAAAAGGATACTATTACAATATGAAAAAGCTAATATTAATTACTTTACTGCTATTGTTACCATTTTCAGCTAATGCAGAATCTAAACTAAACAAAATTTTATCATCTGGTGAATTAAGAGTTGGGACCACAGGAGACTGGGATCCAATGACAATGAAGGATCCAGCTACCAACAAATATAAAGGTTTTGATATAGATGTAATGAATGAACTTGCAAAAGATATGGGTGTTAAGTTAACTTTTGTACCTACTGAATGGAAAACTATTGTATCTGGAATTACTTCTAACAGATATGACCTTTCAACTAGCGTAACAAAGACAGCTAAAAGAGCTTTAGTTGCGGGTTTTTCAACTTCTTATTATAAATATGGAACTGTACCTTTAGTTCTTAAAAAAAATCTTAAAAAATTTCCAACTTGGAATTCTTTAAACAATGGCAGCATAACTATAGCTACAACTTTAGGAACTTCTCAAGAAGCGAAAGCTAAAGAGTTTTTTCCAAAATCAAAATTAAAATCTATTGAAGCCCCAGCTAGAGATTTCCAAGAAGTTTTAGCAGGAAGAGCTGATGGACATATAACAAGTTCTACAGAAGCGAATAAACTTGTTATCAAGTATCCACAATTGGCTATTGTACAAGATGGTGGTAAAAATCCAGCTGTTCTGGCTATGATGATTAATCAAAGTGATCAGGTTTGGTTAAACTATATTAATCATTGGGTGGAAATCAAAAAAGCTTCTGGTTTCTTTGATGCGCTTCTAGAAAAATATAAACTTAAAAGTTTATAAAATTTCAATTTAGATATTTAAGGGTATAATTTAATTAGTGAAAAAACTAATTTTATTATTACCCTTAATATTAACATCATGTGGCTCTGAATACGAATGGGCCTGGTATATACTCTCTCCAGATAAAGTTAATGGCCTAACAAACTTAAAATTTCTTTTAAGTGGTATGAGTGTAACAATCTATATTTCAGTAATTTCAATTATAATATCAATGTTTTTGGGATTTGTGATTGCAATACCTTCTTTAGCTAAAAATAAATTCTTAACCTATATAAACATAGGATATGTGGAAATTGTAAGAGCTGTTCCACTATTAGTTTTAATTCTTTGGGTTTATTACGGCTTACCAATAATGACAGGATTAAGCTTTAGTCCATTTGTTTCTGGTATTATCGCTTTAGCAATTAGTGAGAGTGCTTTTCAAGCTGAAATATTTAGAGCAGGTATTAACTCAATTAAAAAATCCCAGTGGGAAGCTGGAAGTTCATTAGGTTTAACTTTTTACAAAAGATTAAGATTGGTAATTCTTCCGCAAGCGATAAAAAATATTTTACCTGCGCTAGGCAATCAATTTGTCTATGTATTAAAAATGTCTTCTTTAGTATCAATTATTGGTATTGCTGACCTTACAAGAAAAGCTAATGAATTGGTTGTTACAACTTATAGACCATTAGAAATTTATACATTTTTAATATTAGAATATTTAATCTTGATTTTAATTGTTTCTTTCTTTGTAAGAAAACTAGAAAAAAGACTTAAAAAAGATGGTAACAATTAATTTTTTTTTCTAAAATCCCAAGGATAATCAAACTTCATAGACCACATGCCTATTTTATTATCTTTTGCATAATCTTCATCGGGAATAAATTTTTTAGAATACCTTCTATAAGCAAAGGCATAACCACTTCTTACAAGATAACTAGATAAGCTCTCATCATTTACAAAACACTCAGCTAAAGTTCTTTTATATTGATCTTTTCCTTCACTTATACACTCAATTTTATTATCACTAATTTTCTCAATTAAGATTTCTTTAGCCGTTACACCACATGGATTAATAGCCTCTTCTTTAATGCAGGTTTGTTTTAATTCTGGTGTATCAATTCCAGTAAATCTAATTTTTTCACCATTAAGATGAATTGTGTCACCATCTACAACTCTAAGATCTTGTGTTTTGACTTGATTAAAAATTAAGAAAAATATTAATAAAGAACCACTAATAGCTAAAATGACTTTTTTTTTGTCTAAAAACATTATTTAAAAAATATCCAATGAATATGATTACTGCAATACCTATAAACCAATTGGTTGCCATTATAGTATAGAATATATCTGAGTAATCCCCACCTCTAATATTAATTACATACCAAAGAGACAAAAAAGGTAACGCGGATAGTCTTAGAACACTTAAATAAAGACTATAAATAGGTTTCTTAACGGCTTGGAATACCGCTGTAGTTATAAAGAACACAGGATAAATAGGTGCAATTAATGCGGCAATTTTTAAATATATAGCACCATGAAATATAGCTTCTTGGTTATCTGTAAATTGAGAGACAAAAAACTCCGCACCAAAAAATAATATAACACCAGCGACAGCCATAAAAGATGATCCAAATAACAAAGCCTTAGAATATAATTCTCTTATACGGTCATAATCCTTGGCACCAAAATTTTGTCCACCAATAGAAAGTACCGCGGTGTTCAATCCAATAACCGGTAATAAAAAAACTTGCTCCACTCTTAAGGCTGCACCATAACCAGCTGTTGCAAGATCACCAAATTGACCAATAAA
>ENA-OSJC01000843-OSJC01000843.1-marine-metagenome-genome-assembly--contig:-NODE-843-length-27881-cov-8.344735_pt1 | contig 27881 bp, 24 predicted proteins | sample MGYA00237885_ERZ534234 | MGnify/ENA primary metagenome ERZ534234 (study PRJEB26413, sample SAMN06343907) | marine metagenome | isolation source: coastal waters | place: Atlantic Ocean: West Antarctic... | reverse complement strand
CAAGACCATCAAAAAATTGATATCCCAAATCAAAGGTTTCATTCTCAATTTTAACTGAGCCCAAAACACCCTTTATACTTCTTTCAAATATTATTTTGATATCATAATTTTTACTTTTTAAAAAATGAGCAGTTGCTAATGCATTAAATCCAGACCCAATGATTAATATGCTTTTTTTCATTTATATTAAAAGATTAAATTATGTTTCTTTAATTTTTTTAAAATTTCAAGGCAAGTTTTTAATTCTAATTTTAGAATATTTGAAATTTGAAAAATTGATCTTTTTCCATTACTATAGGCTAAAATATCTAAAAGATTCTTTAATTCATTACTAATATTTTTTTTTTTGCTTAATGTGGGGTATAAATTTCTTTTTGTTAGAAATGGCTCACATTTAGTTTTAGCTTTAGGAAATGGAGCAAGTTCAAATGTGTCAATAATATTTTTAAATATTTCAAATGAGCCTTCCAACCCCTTTTTTTTGACAAGCGAAAAATTATCAAGACTTGTGTGATATTCGGGGTAAGTTTTACTCCCAGCCTTACTTCTTGAAAAACTACAAACAGGTAATTCAACTCCAGGAGAGCAGTATTGTCTTTCATCAGATGACCTATCTTTAAATTCATAAATACTTTTTTTTTTCAACCCAATAAAACTTGAATTCATTATTTCATCAGCAAATGTATTTTTTTCAGGTGTTTGAACAAATGAAAAATCCCTGTTATCTCCTGCACAGTTTACTACGAAACCAGCAAGCATATTTTTATTTAGCTTATCAAAATTTTTATTAATGTATGCTATTGAACCAATCGTTTCGGAACCAAACACAAATCTATAAGTAAACTTTCTATTTTTTAGACTATTAATATAATGAATTAAAGCAGTGTTAATAACTGGGCCTGATAATTCATTATTTACCATAGATGGATGACATATATATGAGGTAAAAAAAATTTCTTTTTTTGTTCTTCCTTTAAGTAGGCTTTCACCATAGTCCATAGATCCATTTTTTAAAAAACTAGACTCAATTAAAACTTTATATTTATTATTTTTCAGTTTTTTTAGTTCATTATGAGATAAGCAAAATCCCCAACTTTTCTTATAATATGAAGTTACATAAGGAATTGCATTTTTATTGTTCTCTTCTGTATGAATATGTTTTTTTAATTCTTCAAGCGAAACTATTTTGTTTATTGGTTGAGAGTATCCTACAATATGTAAGTTATTTTCTTTAAAATCAGCATATTTTTTATTATTTTTTAAATCTAAAATATACGCTTGTTTAATTTTCCATTCTTGAGGTAACACCCAATCAAAAACTTTTTTTCCAGATTTGAAAAATTTTTTTTTTAAAGGTATTTTTTTTTTAATAATATTTAATGTTTTTCTAACACCTTCTCCAGTTATAGATCTATTTATGGGATAGAGCTCTTTAGCCATATCGATCATCATTTTTCCATAGAAGTTTTTGAAATTTTTTTCAGTCATAAAATTTTAATTAATTTAAATAATTATAATACACTCATATATAAACAATTCATATTACAATAGAGTATTGTCACCTTCCTATTATAAAAAAATGGATATGTTGTTTAATTTGTATTATAAGATCGTCCAAATATTAAATATATTTTAACTTAGATTAAATCGCAATGATCCATAACAAAACAATTTTATTAATTTGTAAAGAAAGACGCTCTTTAGCAATGTTTCACTTGGGTAAAGAATTAGAAAAGAACAATAAAGTTCATTATTTTTTTGTTCATTATACAGAGGTACTTAATAGAAACAATTACAATAAAGAAACTTTTTTTTATTTTAAAGATAAAATAAAAAATGAAAATATTCATGACGTAAAAGATATTAATGTTGAATTTTTAAAAAATCGAAAAAATATAAAAATTGATTTTAATCGATTAAAAGAAATTGAAAAAAAATATACTTATTTTGCAGGCCTTAATAAACAGATTTTATCTTCACAAGCTACATCTACCCCTTATCATGATAGGTTTTATTTCAATCCCACAACATATGATCAAAATCTTTATTGGCTTTTATTAAATTATAATAAAACTGAGTCTCTGTTAGAAAAAATAAAGCCAGATTGTATATTTGGTTTAGATGATAATGGTGAAATTCAAAAAACTATAATTAATGAAATTGCTAATTATAAAAAAATACCATTCATATTAATTGAACATTCTCGTTATAAATCAATTCACGTACCAATTTTTAGCTTAGGAAGAAATTTAGATAAGTATTTTGTTGATGCTTATAACAAAAATAAAAATGATAATGATTGTAAAAAATATATTGAGGATGTGCAAAATTATAGAGCCCAATCAAATATAATGCCTGAAATTTATAAAAATCAAATTACATCCTCATATGATGTTAGTTTTTGGGAAACTATAAAAGTCATATTGGAAAAAACATACATTTTTTTCAAAGCCTTATTTGATTTGATTAAGAATGATAAATATGGAATAGGGTTGAATACTCCACTTTATTCAAATTTGCTTAAGAGAATATTAATATGGTATATGTATTCATTTAAAAAATTTTATTTATACTCAAGATTTAATAAATATTTTTCTAAACCAAGTGATGAAAAATATTTATATATGCCACTTCACAAAATACCAGAGTCATCAACTTATGTAGCAGCTCCAATGTATATAAATGAGATGAATTTGATTGAGGCAATTTCAAAATCAATGCCAATAAGCTGGAAGCTTTATGTTAAAGAACATCAATCTATGATTGGAGAACGTTCGTTTGAATTTTATAAAAAAATCAAAAAACTTCATAATGTAAAGCTTGTAAAGTCTAATTTTTATAAGGATCCTAAACCTTGGATTGAAAAATCTTTATGCGTGATCACTATTACTGGCACAACTGGTTTTGAAGCTTCAATGTTGAACAAGCCTGTTATAGTTCTTGGAAATATACTTTATAGAGCTATTCCAAGTGTTAAAGTTGCAAAAAATTTTAATGAATTAGAGGCTCTGTTTAAAGAGATTGAAAATAACGATGGGTCTTACGATAATATTCGAGATTGTGCTACATATTTAAAAACTATTAATGAATTTGGAATTAGTATTGATCTAAATTATTTAATGCTTCTTTCATGGAAAAAAATACAACCTCAATCTTTAGATGGTGTTGAAGAAAAAGATTTAAATAGTATGTTAAAGAATTTGATGATATTTTATGAAAAAGCCCTAGTTGCATACAATAACACAGAAAATAAGAATAAAAGAGAAATTTGATTAAATGAAAATGAGAAGGAAGAATTAAACAATATGATAAATACTTTAATAGTTTTTTATGAAAGAGCTTTAAAATATTATTATAGCCAACAAAATAGTTATTAATGTTAAAAAAAGTACTTAATAAACTATCTGAATATACAAAAATCATTTTAAAAAAATTTGGAGTTAAAAGAAACTTTGAAATTAATGGTCATTCAATCGAGCTTGATTATGAAAGCAGTATCCCGGATTTTATGACTATCTTTCCTAAATATGATCGGTTTCTCCCACACCTCGTAAAATATTTACCAAAAGAATCTTTAGTCATTGACGTAGGTGCTAATGTTGGCACTACTGTTATCGCCATGGCAAGTAGTAATGATAAGATTGAATATTTATCTATTGAAGCTGATGAATATTTTTTTAAGCTTTTAAAAAAAAATATTGAGCGTGCTAAGAAAAAAAAAGTAAATTTAAAAATTTCAATTTTAAATGAGTTTATTGGCAAAAATATTACTGATGTTAGTTTATCTGGAAATGGGTCTACAAAAAAAGCTCAACTTGGAAAAGGGAACATAATTTCTAAACCCTTATCTAAAATTATTCAAAATTTAAATTATGAAAATAAACTTATTTCTCTTATTAAAAGTGACGTTGATGGATACGACTGGGACGTAATCTCTTCATCTTATGAACTTTTATCTTATCGGCCTTATATTTATTTTGAATGTCAATATGATGATGAAACTCAATACATAAAATTTAAAGAAATGTTTTTAGATATGATAAGTTTAGGCTATTCAAACTTTGCTTTTTTTGATAATTATGGTGAGTATATTTGTACAGTTAATGACCAAGAAAAAATTTTCGATCTATTGAATTATGTTAAAAAACAAAATTTTAACAATTCACCTCGTACATTTTACTATTACGATGTATTTGTTTTTTCTTCTAATAATGAAAAAAAAGGTAAACAAATAATTAATGAATATAATTTGTTTTAAGACACTTTTTAATATAAGAGGTGTTGATTATTATGTTTAAAAAAAATTGTAAAATAAAAAATAAATAAATTAATTAATGAACAAGTTGGTAATAGTATTTGGAGGAGATGGCTTTTGTGGTTGGCCTACATCCCTATATTTATCAAAGCAGGGTTATGATGTAGTGATAGTGGATAATTTATCTCGTCGTAATATTGATAAGGAGCTTGGATGTAAGTCGTTAACTCCTATTCAGTCAATTGAAAACAGAATTAAAGCTTGGAAAGATGTTACTGGTAAAATTATTCATTTTGAACTTGAAGATATATCTCAAAATTATAATGCTATCTTGGAATTATTGAAAAAATTTAAACCTAGTGCAGTTGTTCATTTTGCCGAACAAAGAGCCGCACCTTATTCTATGAAAAGTCAACTTCAAAAACGTTATACTATTAATAATAATATAAATGCTACTCATAATATATTGTGTGCAATTGTAGACTCTGGCCTTGATATTCACATGATACATCTTGGTTCAACAGGAGTTTATGGTTATAGTTCTGTAGGTTTAGAAATTCCTGAAGGTTATTTAAAAGTAAAAGTAGATGTTAATGGTGAGGACAAGCAGATGGAAATTCCATATCCTCCTCATCCAGGAAGCGTCTATCATTTAACTAAGACAATGGATTCACTCATTTTTGGATATTATAATAAAAATGATAATCTACGTATCACAGATCTACACCAAGGAATAGTTTGGGGCACCGAAACTAATGAGACATCAATTGATGAACGTCTAATAAATAGATTTGATTATGATGGAGATTATGGAACAGTGTTAAATCGTTTTGTTATGCAAGCAGCAATTGGTCATCCATTAACCGTACATGGTACTGGAGGTCAAACAAGAGCCTTCATTCACATAAAAGATACAGTTCAATGCATTCGGCTAGCAATAGAAAATCCCCCAAAAAAAAATGAACGAGTTAAAATTTTCAACCAGACTACAGAACAGCATAGTGTTCACGAGCTGGCAAAGAAAATTTCAAAATTAAGTGGTGCTAAAATACGTTATTTTGTTAATCCTAGAAAAGAAGATCGAGATAACACTTTAAAAGTGTCATCTAAAAGTTTTCTTAAGCTGGGACTAAATCCTACAAAATTGAATGAAGGATTAATGAATGAAATACATAAGATAGCATCTAAGTATGAGAATAATTGTGATAAGTCTAAAATCATTTGTAATTCTGTTTGGAAAAAAGATATGATTGTTGATACAATTGGCTCTGAAACACCTATCATATGAAATTAAAAATAAAGCTTCAATATTGAAATCAATTTTGTTCCCAAAACAGTTAATAAATTTTATTTTAGATAAATTAAGAAATAGAAAAAGAAAATTTTATGAGCAAAACCTCTTTAAAATTAAATCTGTAGAGGATAAATTCACTAAAATATATAATGATAATTATTGGCTAGATAAGGAAAGCAGATCTGGGACAGGATCTAGTTTATCATCAACAGAAAATATTCGAAATCATTTACCAAAAATTTTTGATAAATTTAAAATTAAAAAAGTTTTTGATGCTCCATGTGGAGATTTTAATTGGATACATCACGTTATTAAGCAAAATGATGTTGATTATTTAGGATCAGATATTGTTGAAGATTTGATCAATTCAAACAAAAAAAAATTTGAAAATGATAGAATAAAATTTAAAAAATTAGATATCAGGATGGATAAAATTCCAAAGTCTGATTTAATGATATGTCGCGATTGTTTATTTCATTTTTCTTATGAAGATATAAATTTATTTTTAAAAAATTTTCTATCATCTGATATTAAGTATATTTTATTAACCATAAATCCAACTGAAGAAGAGAATTTTAAAAATAAAGATATTATTACAGGAGATTTTCGATTAACTAATTTTTTTCTAGAACCATTTAATTTTAAGAAAAATTATATTTATTCTTTTGAGGATAAAGATGTTAAAGAAACTGAAATATCAAAAAATATGTATCTTTTTACAAAAGAACAAATTAGTGAAAATTTTTAATGTATAAAGTTAAAAATCCAATTCTAATAAGGATATTTAATCGACCAGATAAAATAAGAAAATTAATGAAAGTTATAAAAAAAGTAAAGCCTACAGAGCTTTATATAGTTGCCGATGGTTCAGGAAATAAAAAAGATGATTATTTAATAAAAAAAACTAGGCAGATTGCTACAAATATAAATTGGAAATGTAGTGTTAAAAAAAAATTTTTTGAAAAAAATTTAGGTGGGCCCTTAGCTGGTTATAAGGGAATCCGTTGGTTTTTTAATTCAGTTGATAAAGGTATAATTTTAGAAGATGATAATATACCTAATATTTCTTTTTTTAAATTTTGTGATGAACTTTTAGAATATTATAAAAATGACTTAAGAATAGGCATGATAACTGGTAACAATTTTCAAAATGGAAAATTTAGGGGAGAGGGATCATACTATTTTGGTAAATATTGTCACATATGGGGATGGGCTTCTTGGAAAAGAAGTATTATAAACTGGGAACTAGTTCCAAAAAAATTTTTAAAAACTAAAAAATTGATTTTTCATAATAAACTTTATGATGAAGATTATGAGCAAAATTTTTGGGAAAAAAATTTATACAACTTATGCAAAAGTAAGAAAATTCATTGGGATTCTAGTTTATTTTTTCATTTTATGAAAAAAAATTTTTTAACAGTAACACCCAATGTTAATTTAGTGAGTAATATCGGCTTTGGAAAAGATGCATCAAATACCTTATTGGAAAAAGATAAATTTTCTAAAATGAAGGTTTATAGTCTTGGAAAAATTAAACATCCAAAAAAAATTGAAAGAGACATTAATGCTGACAGATGGATATTTGATTATAATTATGGAGGAAAAAATTTATATTTTCCTTATAATTGGATAGTATTATCTCGTCGAGTTTTAGGTTTTACATATCGCAAAATAAAAAAATTTTTTTAAAAATATAAAATGAAAGTCATCCATCTTAGTCATTCAGATATAAATGGTGGGGCGGCTCGAGCAGCTTATCGAATTCACCATTCTTTACTAAAAAATTCTGTTAATTCAAATATGTGGGTCAATAAAGCATCTTCTGGAGATGAGACAATTACTGAACCTATCAGTAAAGTAGATAAACTAATTAATGAAATAAAACCTCGTCTTATAAGTTATACTTTATGTAAAACACTAAAATCAAAAAATGAAGTTTTGCATTCACCATCAGTTATACCGTCTAAATGGGTAAAATTAATAAATAATAGTGATGCAGATATTGTACATTTACACTGGATACAACACGAGATGTTATCTATTAAAGATATTTTTAAAATTAAAAAACCAATTATTTGGACGTTACATGATATGTGGGGATTTTGTGGTGCAGAGCATCTTACAAGTGATAACCGTTGGCGTGAAGGTTATAAAAAAGAGAATAGACCCACCCATGAGTCTGGCTTTGACTTAAATAAATGGACTTGGCAAAGAAAAAGAAAGTATTGGAAAAACCCAATTCAAATTGTAACGCCAAGTAATTGGCAAACTAAATGTGTGAAAGAAAGTAAACTGATGTCAGATTGGCCAGTTTCAACAATCCCAAATCCAATTAATACCAATATTTGGAGGCCATTAGATAAAAAAATTGCACGTGAACAATTAAATTTATCCAAGGAAGTTCCTTTAATTTTGTTTGGGGCAATTGATGGGACGAAAGATTACAATAAAGGTTTCGATTTATTGATATCTGCTTTGGAACATTTAAAATATGACTTAAATATTAAAAAGGCAGAGCTGGTTATTTTTGGAGAAAGTAAGCCAAAATCATTACCAAAACTTAGTTTACCTGTTCATTATATGGGACACCTGCACGATGATTTAAGTATACGAATTCTATATAGTGCTGCTGATGTAACTTTAGTTCCATCAAGATTTGAAGCATTTGGTCAAACAGCTTCAGAGGCTCATGCGTGTGGAACTCCAGTAGTGTCTTTTGATATTGGTGGATTAAAAGATATCATTGAACATAAAAAAACAGGTTATCTTGCAAAAGCTTTTGATATAAAAGATCTAGCGAAAGGAATTTCTTGGGTACTTGAAAATAATAAGAATGATAAATTTAATGAGGCTGCGCGAGATCGAGCTATTAATAAATTTAGAGAAGAAACTATAGGTGATGCATATATAAAAATATATGACAAAATACTAAGTAGAAGTAAAAACAATGACTAAAGAAAAATATGATAATGAAATTAATTAAAAACAAAGTTCATGATATTATTTATTTTTTTAAAACAAAGTTGGTTTATAGAATAATTAAAAATGACAACTTCCGTACTTTAATAAGAATTGCTGACTCAAGTAATTATTTAGAAAAAAATAAAAAAATTAATTCTGTTATTTTTTGGACTACCCACAAATGTGCAAGTACATATATTTCAAAATTTTTAGATTTAGTTGCTAAAGAATCAAGCTTGAAACATTTTGATTATGCTGGACATATTTGGGAATTAGGTAATGAGATAAGTTTAGAAGATCCGTTTCAAATAGAACAAAATTGTGATTTTTTATATAAACAACATGGTGAAATTTATGGGCCGATGAGAACTCCTTTTGATTTTAATTTAAGAAGTAATTTAAATAATATTTTCTTTTTAAGAGATCCAAGGGATCTAATTATAAGTAAGTATTATTCTGTTGCATACTCTCATCCAGTTCCATCTCATAACAAAGGTAAAAAAAAATTTTTAGATCTGAGATATCAAACCAAAAAAATGGATATAAATGATTTCTTTTTAAAAGAGATTGATGATTGGATAATCCCTTATTATACAAAATATAAGTTTATGAGAGAAAATTCGAAACTTTCATCAGTTCATAAATATGAAGATTTAAAAGAAAATCCAAAGAAGACATTTTTAGAACTTACAAAAAATATGAAAATTGATATTTCAGAAAAATTAATTGATAACCTTGTAAAAAGCTTTGAAAAACCATTTAAAAATAAAAAAAAAAATAAATCAAAAAACATTTTTTTACACACCAGAAGTGGTGAAATTAGACAGTTTGAAAGTGAGTTGAATAATAAGGTATTATCTATAGCTAATAATAAATTAGAAGAAATAATTGATTATTGGAAATTCAAAAAGTAAATATATATAATATTTTATTAATATTTTTAATCTAACAAATAAATAATAATTATAAGGTATAAAAATAATTATGTTTATTAACAACTTATGAAAATAAATAAAAAATCTACAGATACACTGTTAATTATGTTGTGCATATTGGCACCAGTTACACCTGTTATTTATGCAAAAAAATTTGTAATAATATTTTTTAGTTTTCTAGTTCTTAGAGTTTTAGTTAGCAAGGATTTATTTCATTTATTAAATGTTAAAATATTAATTTTCCTATTATTTCTTCCCAGCATAATAATGTCTATATATTATCCTGGAGAAGATTTTTTTAGATTTTGGCCAGTCTTATTAATTGTTTTTGCGTTTCCATTTTCAGATTTCAAGTTTAATTATTCCAAACCTTTATTTTTAATAATTTGTATCCTTCATTTTTTAATCATTACCCAATTTTTTTTAGCTTATGGAGATGATCTTTTTTTAAATTTCAGAGATAGATGGTATCCACATGTAGCGCCTCATAAATTTGATGGTGGATTTACAGATAGTCTTATAGAATCAATTTTTAGCGGTAATAGGACAAAAAGATTTGGAGGTTTGTATCATAACCCAAATGATTTAGCCGGTATGATTATGATATATTTTATGATATTTGATTGTTTATCGAAATATCAACTAACATTAAACATGGGTAAAAAAAAAAATTTTTTTAAAATTATTTATGTTGTAACATTTGCTTTAATTATTAGTTCATTATTTTTAACTAGCTCTAGAGCAGTATTAGTACCATTTATAGTTTATTTATTTTGTAAAAATTTAGATTTAAAGGTACTAAAAGAATTTAAAATAAAAAAAGCAGCAGCTCCTTTTTTATTAATAGCCATTATAATTTTCTTCTTGATAATTGAGAGTGTTTTAGATGGAATCTTTCAGGAACGGGCGAGTTTTCTATATAAATTTAAATATTTTTTTAAATATATAGTAGAAGTAAAATCTCATGAGTTGCTAATAGGAGGGAATTTTGGTCTTTTTTTTGATCAAGAGTATGGCTATTGGTTAGCGTCCTCTGGTTTAATAGGATATTTGGCTTTTATTATTTTTTTTAGAATGATGATAAAAATAGTACCCACAACAAAGTTACTAGTATTAGTTTTTCTATTAATAGGACTTGGCGCAACAATATTTTATAATTTTATGCTGATATCAATTGTAACCTCATTGCTTATAATTAATTCTTCTCTATATTTTAACAATATTAAGCTTAATAAAAAATAAAAAATAATTTTGGTTCATAATAAAAATTCTATAAAATATGAAAATCAAATACAGTTCTACAAAACCTAAAATTATATGGATTGGTCCTTATATTCCAATTAAAAGTACTACAAGTTGGATTTCGGCAAGTCCTGCTGCTAGTAAATGGCAAAAACATCTTCTTGAAAGTTTGGTTCAAGAGAATATTGATGTGGAATGGATTTATTATAGGCCCGATTCATATTGGCCGAAGGGCAGATTGTTTCCTTCAAAAGAATACATTTCCTCTGATATAAGTTTTAATAGTACACAAATTGATTATTTAAATTTTTTTGGTTTAAGAAATTTTACAATAAAATTTTTTTTGAGTAAAATTTTAGAAAAATTAAAGTCCCAATCTAATAAATCTGATCCTTTAATTTTAATTTCATACAATTCACCAAAATGGATTAATGATATTTTTTTAAATAAAAAAATACTAGGAAATTTTTTTCAAATTTATTTATTAGCTGATGATCCGGTACTTAATTCTGCAGATGGTTATATTTTTTTATCTTTTCATAATTTTAAGAAATATAAATTAATTAATAAACTTCATCTTGATGGAGCAATATACCCACATAAAAAAAATTATAATTTTAAAAAAATTTCTAAAAAAAATGATAAAATAATCTTTTTTTATTCTGGATCAATGCATAAGTGGGGAGGGGTAAAATTATTAATTGACACGATGAGATATATAAAGAGAAATGATCTTGAGTTATGGATTTCAGGACCAGGAGATTCTAAATTAGTAAAAAAAGCCTCAAACATAGATAATCGTATTAAATTTCTTGGTTTATTAACTGATGAACAACTTAAAAATATATACCAAAAAGCTGATGTATTTCTGAATCCAAGACCAATTAATATGCCTGGAAATGAGTTTAATTTTCCATCTAAACTTTTTGATTACTTGGCTTGGAACAAACCAATTATTTCTACTTTTACAAAAAGTTTAAGTCCAGAATACAAAAATGTATTGTATATAATTAAGGACAGCCCTAAAGCCTTTGCTGAGACAATGATCTTATTCATCAATAAAAAAAAATTTAATCAAAAATTAGATCCACTCTTTTTAAAAAATAAAAGTTGGAAAAAACAAGCACAAAGACTAATTTTTTTTATTAATAGAATAATTAAAAAAAAATTAGATAAAAAAAATCTATGAACTTCAAAAAAAAAACAAAAAAAATAAACATTTATTTTACATGGGTAGAATTACCTACATATGGTTACTATCTATTAAAGTTTTTCAATTCTAAGATAGAAAAATATAAATTTATTAATTTAAGAATACTAACTAATCGAAATTCTTTTCAAAAAATTTATAAAGAAAATGATAAATTTTATAAAAATATTATTTGGATAAAAAAAAATAAAACATATAGTTGGCAAGATTTAGATTTAGAAGTTCCTGATATATTTTTTCAGGCAGGATGGGCTGTGAAATCTTTTAATTATCTTGGAGAATTAGTCAAAGCTAAAAATAAGAATAACAAAGTTATTGTGCTTGTAGATAATTCAGTGCAAAAGAAAAATATTAAGCAATTTTTAGGTGCATTTTATTTTAAATATTTCTTAAAAAAAAAATTTGATTATGCAATGGTTCCTGGTTTTTCGGGTGTATGCTTGATGATGAAATTTGGTTTTAAAAAAAGTGAAGTATTTAAAGGTTTATATAACCCCATAAGAGGTGTTTATAAAAATAATATTTTACCAATAAAAAGAAAAAAACAATTTGTCTATGTGGGTCAATTTATAAAAAGAAAAAATATTATTAGACTCATTAATGCTTTTAAAAATGCTACATTAAATAAAAAAAACTATAAATTACTATTGGTTGGTAGCGGTCCTTTAAAAATTGAAAAAATAAACTTACAGTCAAATATAAAAATAGTTGGAAGCTTATTACCAAAAAAATTAAGTAATTTATATAACGAAAGTTTATATTTTATCTTACCTTCTGTTCGTGAACACTGGGGTGTAGTAGTACATGAAGCATGTTTATCAGGGTGCCACTTATTATTAAGCAATAATATTGGAAGTATTCATGAATTTGCTAATAAAAAAAATTCAATTATTTTTCAATCAAAATCTACATCTTCTATTCAAAAATCAATAGAAAAAGCCATGTTGTTAACTAATGAGCAATTACTAAAATCTAATAAAGAAAGTGAAAGATTGGGTAAGCTATATAATTATGATTTTTCATACAAAAATCTTAGTAAAATTATTAATAAGTGTTTAAAAAAAAAAATAATTTGAATAAATTTAAAATTAATGATTAAAAAAAATTTTAATATCGTTATTGATGCATCTCGAAACAAATCAGGTGGAGCAATTGTTTACTTAAAGAACTTTTTAAAACATTTAGATATAAAAAATACCAAAATAAATAAAATTTTAATTTTCTCTCACAAGAAAATACTAAAACAAATTCCAAATAAACCTTTTTTAATTAAATGTAGTCACCCTCTATTAGAAAAAAATATTTTTTTTCAAGTTATTTGGCAATTGATATTTTTACCAATTTTTTTAAAAAAAAATAAAATTGATATATTATATTCAGCTGACTCATCTACCTTTTGCAATTATTCACCCTCTATTGTTTTTAATCAAGATATTTTGAGTTTTGATAAGGAAGCTTTAAGTCAAATACCCCTTAGTCTTGAGAAAATTAGACTCTATATAATTAAATATGTTCAAATTCATTCTATGAATAATGCAAATGAGGTAATATTTCTTAGCAAAAGTAGTAGAAAAATTATATCAAAATATTTAAAAAGAAAGACTAATCACAATATTATCCATCATGGTGCAGAAAAATATATAAAAAATGTAAGAAAAAGAAAAAATAATAACCTTTCAAGGAATTATAATACAAAAAGTAAAATCAAAATTGTATATGTTTCTCCATTATTTAAATATAAAAATCACTCCACTGTAGCCAAAGCTTATTCAAGACTAAAAAAAAAGTATAAAAATTTAGATATTAAATTTATTGGAAATTATGAACATAACTTAAATTTGTTTAATAATATTATAAATGAAAATCCACTAATTAATAAAAGTCACTTTATTGGAGAGATTAATCAACAAAAAGTAATAAAAAATTTGATAAATTCTGATATATTTGTCTTCGCATCAAGCTCTGAAACATTTGGAATATCTCTTGTTGAAGCAATGGCGATAGGAATGCCCATAGTATGTTCAAATAAAAGTAGTTTGCCAGAAATTTTAGAAGATGGAGGATTGTACTTTAATCCCAAAAATGATTTGCAACTGTCCAAACAAATTGAGTTATTTATCAAAGATAAAGCTTTAAGAAAAAAAAAAGCATCGAAAGCTAAAAAAATATCTTCAAAATTTAGCTGGGACAAAAATACAAAAGAGTTTTGTAAATTAATAAATAAATTTTAATAATATTATTTAATTAATAAAATATCATATTTAGTGTATAAAAAAATAATTAAACAATTTTAAATATATTATGAAAAATTCAAATAAAATGTGCTTTAGATGTATTATGGATACTTCTGACTCAAAAATAAAATTTGATGATAATAATCTATGTGACTATTGTAGAAACTTTGATGTTAAAATAAGTCCAATTTGGAATGATTCATTAAAAAACAACAATTTATTAGATAAATTATCTAATGATATTATCAGAGAAGGTAAGAATAAGGATTTTGACTGTATCATAGGATTAAGTGGTGGTCTTGACAGTTCCTATGTGGCTTATGTTGCCAAGAAAAAAATGGGACTAAGACCATTATTTTTTCATGTAGATGCAGGCTGGAATACAGATCAAGCTGTTGGAAATATTGAAAAATTAGTAAATGGCCTTGATTCAGACTTATATACAGAGGTTGCTAATTGGGATCAGGTTAAAAGAATGCAGGTTGCTTTTTTACGATCAGGTATTCCAGATCAGGATTTGGTTCAAGATGCTGTTTTTTTTTCAGAATTATATAAATTTGCAAAAAAAAATAATGTTAAATATGTAATCACAGGTTCCAATTATTCAACAGAATGTTGTGTGGAACCAGAAGAATGGGGTGGTTATGTTGGAATTGATAAAATATTATTTAAAAATATTTGGGATATTCATGGAGATGGAAGATCAAATGATTTGTCTTTGGTAGACGTAATGGTATCAAAAATATGGTATCAAAAATTTTTGGGCATGAAAGTTGTCTACCCCCTTAACCTCATAAGCTACATAAAGAAAAATGCTGAAGAGGAGTTAAATAGTAAGTTTGATTGGCTACCTTTTAAACACAAACACCACGAATCTAGATTTACTAGGTTTTATGAGGATTATTGGCTTCCAAGGCGTTTTGGTTTTGAAAAACGTAGAGCACATTTTTCAAGTTTAATTATGACTCAACAAATGATTCGTGATGAAGCTTTGAAAAGAATATCTTATCCAGAAATGGATGAAAATTTTTTAAAACAAGAATTCGAATATGTTGCTCATAAACTAGATTTATCAAAAGCTGAGCTTCAAGAACTTTTTGAACTCCCTAAAAATTATTATTATAACTTTAAAAATAAAAGATGGTTGATCAGTTTAGGTGCAAGCTTTTTAAGATTTTTAGGCTTAGAACGAAGACATTTTAGATGATTTCAATTGTTGATTATGGTGTAGGTAATGTAAAAGCTTTTCTAAATTTATTTGATAGATTAGGGATTGAGGCTAAGCGTGCAAACAACACTAAAGTACTAGAGGAAGCATCTCATTTGATTTTACCTGGAGTAGGTCATTTTGATTATGCGATGAAAAAACTTAATACCTCTGGCCTTCGTAATTCTTTGGAAAAGTTAGTCATAAATTCAAAGATTCCATTACTTGGAATTTGTGTTGGAATGCAGATGTTAGCCAATACATCGGATGAAGGAGATTTACCAGGATTAGGCTGGATTCCAGGAAATGTTAGAGCATTTTCAAGTAACAAAAATAGTTCAAAATTACCCCTGCCTCATATGGGTTGGAACACATTAGATATTTATAAACCAGAGGACCTATTTTCTAAAAATAATGAAGAATTAACAGAATTTTATTTTTTACATTCATATTATTTTGATGCGAAAGATAGATCTGTTGTCTCAGCTACTTCAAATTACGGATTTAATTTTGATACAGCAATATCTTCAGAAAATATTTATGGTGTACAATTTCATCCAGAAAAAAGTCACAAATGGGGAGAGCAATTGTTAGAAAATTTTTCAAAAATTTAAAATGCTGCGTTCTAGAATTATACCCTGTCTATTAATTTCTGATGGAGCTTTAGTGAAAACCCAAAATTTTGACTTCCCTAAGTATGTGGGAGACCCAATTAATGCAGTTAAAATTTTTAATGAAAAAGGAGCAGATGAATTAATGGTTTTAGACATTAGTGCAACAAGAAAATCCTTACGTCCAAATTTTAATTTAATAGAAAAATTAGCTGCCGAATGTCGTATGCCACTTTGTTATGGAGGGGGAGTTAATTCCGCAGAACATGCTAGTCAACTTGTAGATATGGGAGTAGAAAAGGTTGCTGTGAGTTCAGCTGTGATTAAAAATCCAAAATTGATAAATGAAATGGTATCTGAAGTTGGTAGACAATCAGTAGTAGTAGTCTTAGATTTTAATAAAAAAAAAAATTTTTCTTCAAATGAATATGAGCTTAGCAGTCATAATGGTAAAAAATCTTATAAAGAAGATCCTTTTATTTTTCTTAAGAAATGTCAAGAAGCAGGAGCTGGTGAAATAGTAATCAATTCAGTGAATCAAGACGGATTAATGCAGGGATATGATTTAAATTTAGCTTTAAAAGTAAAAATGATATCAAAAATTCCTATTACTTTTTTAGGAGGAGCAGGATCACTTCAGGATATAGAAAAACTAATAGAAAAATTTGGAATTATGGGTGCAGCAGCAGGAAGTTTATTTGTTTTTAAAGGAAAATACAGAGCGGTTCTGATAAATTATCCAACTCTTAAAGAAAAAAAAGATATTTGCTCTAAAGCTTTGATAGTTTATAAAAATAATTTAATGTCATCTAGTACTTAAAATAATTTAATCTTTAAAAATTAATGGATAATCTAACTAACTTTTTTAACAAGAGAGCACAAAAATTTTCTAATAAATATTATAAAGTTAAAAATTTTAAAGAAAGATATCAATTTTTAACAAATAAATTAAAAAATTTATTAAAAAATGATTTAAAGAAAAATATTAAGATTCTAGATTATGGTTGTGGTGATGGAATATTTTCCATAGCTTTATCATATTATGGAAGTGTAACTGCCGTAGATGGTTCAAAAAATATGATAAAGTTGGCTAAAAAAAAAATGAAACACAAAAAAATTAAAAATATTAATTTTATTCTGTCAGATTTAAATCATTACACTTCAAATAAAAAATTCGAATTAGTATTTTGCTCTAGTGTTATGGAATACCTAGAAAACTTTTCTAAACATTTAGATAAATTGCACAGTTCACTTAATAAAAATGGTACCTTACTTTTAACTTTGCCAAACTCTAGAAGTTTTTATAGATCAATAGAATTATCTTTGTTCAAATTAGTTAATATACCAAAGTATTATAATTATATCAAATTAAACCAAAACGAAAATTATTACAGAAAAATTTTGAGTAAAAAAAATTTTTTAATTTCAGATGTAAGTTATTTCTCAGATAATCTTAAAGTATTAGACTATTTTGGAATTAGCCCAAAATATAAATCATCAATGATACTTTTTACATTAAAAAAAAAAAATTAAACTTTTTTATATATATTTTTTTAAACTGAAGAGATATGGATTGAATTAGTTTTAATAAATTAATTCCAAAAAAATTTATTTTATATTTCTAAATTTGTTGTTTTAAAGACTAAAAATTAAGTGTTGATTCAAAATTTAGTATTAAGAAATTTATACCTGTGATTAATTTTTATTGAATATTTACTTATAAATTGTAATATCTAGATTAATCTACTTTTTATTAATTTTAAATGAAATAAGCTTTAATCTATAGACACTATAAAAATGAAGCAAATAATCCAATCTTTAAAAACTGGGTCAACAAAAGTTACAGAGATTCCTGTGCCAAGTACTGCGTCGGGATCATTGCTTATAAAAACATCTAAAACTTTGATCTCAACTGGTACGGAACGAATGTTGATAGAGTTTGGTAGGGCAGGATTGATTAAAAAAGCAAGTCAACAACCTGAAAAAGTGAAAATGGTTTTAGATAAAGTTTTTACCGATGGCTTAAAACCAACAATTGAAGCAGTATTTAATAAAATAGATCAACCCTTACCATTAGGTTACTGCAATGTTGGGCTTGTCCATGAAGTAGGTTCTACTGTAACAAATTTTAAAAAGGGTGACAGAGTCGTCTCAAACGGCAAACATGCGGAGGTGGTAAATGTTCCAATAAATCTTTGTGCAAAAGTGCCAGATGTAGTTTCGGATGAAGAGGCATCTTTTACTGTTCTTGGAGCAGTAGCATTACAAGGGATACGCTTAGTTAAACCAACATTAGGTGAGACAGTTGTAGTGATAGGTCTTGGTTTAGTTGGTTTAATGACAGTTCAACTACTAAAAGCTAATGGCTGTAGAGTTTTAGGATTAGACTTTGATCCAAACAAACTATCACTTGCAAAAAAATTTGGAGCTGAGTTAGTAGATCTTAATAAAGAGGATCCATTGGCTATTGCTGATATTTTTTCACGTGGTCGTGGTGTTGATGGTGTAATTATAACAGCCTCAACAACAAGTGATAAACCCGTGCATCAAGCGGCACAAATGTGTAGGAAGCGTGGGCGAATAGTTTTAGTGGGAGTGACAGGACTGAAGTTATCAAGAGATGATTTTTTTAAAAAAGAGCTAACATTTCAAGTGTCAGCTTCCTATGGACCAGGTCGATATGATTCAAACTATGAGGAGAAAGGTCAAGATTATCCAATAGGCTTTGTGCGCTGGACTGAACAACGTAATTTTGAAGCTGTATTAGATATGATGGCAACAGGTGCATTAGATGTTAAACAATTAATAACTCATCAGTTTGATATAAATGAAGCTGAAAAAGCATATAAAGTTATTATTAACACCGAACCTTCGTTAGGAATTTTACTAACATATCCTGGTGTAGAGTTAACAGAAGATTCAAGAAAAGTTTTATTGCCAAATAACAACGATATCAAAAAATTAAACAATAATAATATTATTAAAAAAATAAAAGTAAGTTTTTTAGGATCAGGAAATTATGCGGCATCCGTATTAATTCCAGCATTTAAAGCTGCAGGTGCAGAATTAAAAAGTGTAGCTTCTAATACAGGAGTTAGTGGTGTTCATGTGGGGCAAAAGTATGGTTTTTTAGAAACCACAACTGACAGTGATCATTTATTTAATGACGACACAACTGATGCAGTTGTTATTGCTACGCGCCACAATAGTCATGCAGGATTTGTTCTTAAGGCTTTAAAAACCCAAAAACATGTGTTTGTTGAAAAACCATTGTGTTTGTCCTTAGATGAATTAAATAAAATTGAGTCTACTTATTCTTCATTAAATATTTTAATGGTAGGTTTTAATCGTCGGTTTGCACCTCAAATCCAAAAAATGAAAATGTTGTTAGATAATATAAGTGGCCCAAAAACAATGATTATGACTATTAATGCAGGAAAAATTCCTAATGATCACTGGACTCAGGATTTAGAAGTTGGTGGAGGACGTATTGTTGGCGAAGCTTGTCATTTTATAGATTTACTTCGTTTTTTAGCTGGCAAAACTATCACTAACTATCAAATTCAATTTATGGATAGCTCAACAAAAGATACTGCTAATATTCAGCTAAGTTTTGAAGATGGTTCTATTGGTACAATTCACTACTATGCCAATGGTTCAAAATCTTTTCCTAAAGAAAGATTGGAGGTATTTGCTGGAGGAGGAGTGCTGCAACTAGACAATTATCGAAAATTAGTTGGTTTTGATTGGCCTGGATTTAAAAAAATGAATTTATGGCAACAAGACAAGGGTCAAAAAGCTTGTGTCAAAGCGTTTATTGATGCAATTTCTAAAGGCAATATTTCTCCAATACCAGTAGAAGAGATTTTTGAAGTCAGTAGAATTTCTATAAAATTATTAAACCAATAAATTATTGATCTCTCGATATTTTCATACAATTCGTTATTTAAAGCTTAAACAGATTTATTATAGAATTTGGTTTCATTTAATAAAGCCAAGCATAAGTGGAAGTCCCACACCCAATATAAGAGTTTCAAAAAATGAATTTTGTTCACCAATCAAAAAAAAGATAAGTTTATTAAATGACAATACATTTAAATTTTTAAATAAATCTGAGTCTTTGTCAGAAGTTGGCTGGAATGGAAACGATAATACTATTACAAAGTTATGGCGTTACAACCAACATTATTTTGATGATCTAAATGCAATCGACTCATTAAATCGTAAAGTATGGCATGATCAATTATTAAAGCGTTGGGTAAGTGAAAATAGTATAGGTAAAGGAGTAGGTTGGGAGCCATACCCCACATCAATAAGAATTGTGAATTGGGTTAAATGGCATTTGTTAGGTAGCAAGTTATCAGACACTTCTATACAAAGCTTAGCATTTCAAGCAGATTGGCTAAGTAAACGAATAGAATGGCATATCCATGGTAATCATTTATTTTCTAATGCTAAAGCACTAATTTTTGCTGGTTTATTTTTTTCAAGTAAAGAATCTGAAATTTGGTTTAAAAAAGGATTAAAAATTATTAATAATGAATTGAAAGAACAAGTTTTAAATGATGGGGGTAACTTTGAACGTAGCCCAATGTATCATGCAATTTTTCTTGAGGATATATTGGATCTTATCAATATTTCACAAACATATCTTAATGTTATTCAAAAACTAAAAGTTGATGAATGGATAGAATCTTCAATTAACATGTTTGAGTGGTTAGTTGCAATGACTCATCCTGATGGTGATATTGCTTTTTTTAATGATGCTTCTTTGGAAATTTCACCAAATTTAGATGAATTAAAAAAATATGCTCAAAGATTAAGGATAAGTTATATTTCTACTAAATTAAAAAAAGTTACACACTTATCAGATAGTGGATACATTCGATTTACCTCAAATAATGTCATAGGATTATTAGATGTTGCTCCTATTGGACCAGATTATCAGCCTGGCCATGCACATGCTGACACCTTGTCTTTTGAACTTTCTTTATTTGGGCAACGTTTATTGGTAAATAGCGGTACATCAGAATATGAGATTGGTCCAATCAGACAATATGAGCGAAGCACAAAAGCCCATAACACTGTTGTTGTTAATGATGAAAATTCTTCAGAAGTATGGAGTGGGTTTCGCGTAGCAAGGCGAGCATATCCTTTTGATCTTAAAATTGAAGAGTTAGAAAATTTTGTGAACATAAGTTGTGCCCATGACGGTTATAAACGACTTGCCAATAGCCCTATTCACAGACGACATTGGCAATTTTCTGAAAATTCATTAATTATTAAAGATCTCATAGATGGGTCTTTTAAAAGTGCAAATGCTTATTTTCATTTCCATCCTTCTATTACTATCATAAAAAACAAAAATAACATTTTGAGAATAGAGATGCTCAATGGTCAAAAAGTAACTCTACAAATAAAAACAGGTGAACCAATGATTAAAACAAGTTATTATACTCCCGAGTTTGGTAAAAAAATTAATACACAATGTTTAAAAGTAGCCTTAGATGAAAAAGAAGGAGCATGTGTTCAAATTTCATGGGACAATTTAGATGAATAAAAAAAAAATAATGTTAGTTTTTGGAACACGCCCTGAAGCCATTAAAATGGCACCTCTTGTTCATGCTCTAAAAGCTGAACCAAATCAGTTTGAATTAAAAGTTTGTGTGACCTCACAACACCGGGAAATGTTAGATCAAGTTTTAAATATTTTTAATATTAAACCAGATATTGATTTAAATTTAATGAAAAAAGATCAAAGCTTATCAAATTTAACATCATTAATTTTAAACGAAATGCAAAAAATATTTACCAAATATCAACCTGATATATTATTAGTTCATGGTGACACTACTACAACTTTAGCAACATCAATGGCTGCTTTTTATGCATCTATTCCAGTTGGACACATTGAAGCTGGTCTTAGAACATATGATTTAAAAACTCCATTTCCAGAAGAATTTAACCGTCAGATAACAGGTAAAATTACCAAATGGCACTTTGCACCAACTGATTTAAGTCGTAAAAATTTATTATCAGAGGGTGTTAGTAACTCTTCAATAATAGTAACAGGAAATACTGTAATCGATACTTTGCATTGGACTTTAAATCGTGTTGATAAAGATAAAGATCGTAAAAAAAATATAGAAAATATTTTAAATACCCATTTATCATTTAACTGGCAAAATGAAAATTTTGTTTTAGTTACTGCTCACCGCAGAGAAAATTTTGGTGATGGTTTTTTTAAAATTTGTTCTGCTATTAAGGAACTATCTTTAAAGTATCCCAAAATATATTTTGTATATCCGGTACATCTTAATCCAAATGTAAGCAAACCAGTTAATGAAATTCTTAAAGGCTTTGATAATATACATTTAATTAAACCTTTAGAGTATGAGCCATTTGTTTATTTATTAAAGCACTCATATTTGGTACTAACGGATAGTGGTGGCATTCAGGAAGAAGCTCCAAGTGTGGGTAAACCAGTATTAGTAATGCGTGAATCTACTGAAAGACCTGAGGCAGTTGATGCAGGTACAGTTGAAATAGTTGGTTCAAATCAACAAAGAATTATTGAAGGAGTATCACGTCTATTAAATGATAAAAAACATTATCAAATGATGTCTCGTGCCCATAACCCTTATGGAGATGGATTGGCTTGTAAGCGTATAGTGGATTTTTTAAGAATGATTTGATATCATTCAATTATGGAAAAAAAAGTATGTGTAATTGGTCTTGGTTACATTGGGTTACCAACAGCAGCACTTATCGCAAACAAAGGTTTTTCAGTATCTGGTGTTGATGTTAATGATAAGATTGTATCAAACATAAATGAAGGAAAAATTCATATTATTGAAAATGATCTTGCAGCATTTGTAAAGTTAGCAGTTTCATCAGGTCAATTAAAAGCTTTTAACAAAGTACAATTAAGTGATATTTATATAATTTGCGTTCCAACACCTTTTCACAAAAATAATGATTTACCAAAACCAAACATTGATTTTGTCTTATCAGCTACTAAAAGTATTGCCCCATTTATAAAATCAGGTGATTTAATAATTTTAGAGTCAACCTCTCCAGTAGGCACAACAGAAAAAATTCAACAAACATTAATTAACTGTGGCAAAAATTTAGAAGGTGTGCATATAGCTTATTGCCCAGAGCGAGTTTTACCAGGAAAAATTATGGTCGAGTTAGTAGAAAATGATCGTATTGTTGGTGGTCTTACGTCAATATCAACAAAAAAAGTTGTGGATTTTTATCGTTTATTTGTAAATGGAAACATACTTGAAACAGACGCAAAAACAGCTGAGATGTGTAAATTAGCCGAAAATAGTTTTAGAGATGTAAATATTGCTTATGCTAATGAATTATCCATGATCTGTGCTAAGCAAGATATTAATGTATGGAATTTAATTAAGTTAGCCAATAAACATCCAAGAGTAAATATATTACAACCAGGAACAGGTGTGGGGGGACATTGTATTGCAGTAGATCCTTGGTTTATTGTTTCACAGGACACTGAAAACTCAAAATTAATTCGAACTGCGCGTGAAGTAAATGATTATAAAACTACATGGGTCATTGATAAAATTAAAAGTAATATTGATAAATGTATTGCAAAAAAAGGAATTAAACCAAAAATAGCATGTTTAGGCTTAGCTTTTAAGCCAAATATCGATGATTTAAGAGAATCAAAAGCATTAGAAGTTGCGGAAACTTTATTAGCAGAAGGATATGAGGTATGTGTTGTTGAGCCAAACATTCAATCACATAAAAACTTACTAATATTAAATCTTTTAGATGCAATTGAGCAAGCAGATGTTGTATGCGTGTTAGTAAAACATCGTGAATTTTTACAACCTGAAGTAAAAAATAAATTAATGAAATGTAAAGCACTTGATTTTTGTGGAGTACTTTCATAAAATTTAATGCGCATTTTAGTCTTAAGTTCTAATTACCCACCAGATCTTGGACCGGGTGCTTTGAGAGCCAAGTCTATAGTTGATGCTTTAATTGAAGAAGGACCCTCTGATCTTAAAATTGATGTCATAACAACAATGCCTAATCGTTATCATTCCATAAGCGTTTTTGCATCAGAATATGAGGATGACAATAAAGTTTCAATTAAGCGGATAGCTTTGCCCAAACACAAAAATGGTATGTTTGATCAAGCAAAAGCTTTTGTTTTATTTAGTTTCGCAGTTCGAAAATTAGTATTACAAAAAAAATGGGACATTGTAATAGCTAGCTCTTCACGTTTAATGACCGCAAGTCTTGCTACATGGATCGCAAAACGAACAAATTCAAAACTTTATTTAGATATTCGCGATTTGTTCACAGACACAATAAATAATATTCTTAAAAAAAATTTTTTACGTGTTTTAATGCCACTAATTTATCGATTAGAAAAATGGACTTTTCGATCTGCTGATAAATTAAATGTCGTTTCAGCTGGTTTTTCAGATTATATTAGAAAAATTGCACCCAATTCAACTCTGTCAACTTATACTAATGGAGTTGATGAGATGTTTTTGAAAAATAATTTTTCAATAAAAAAAATAAAATCAAAACCTTTAATTTTATACACTGGCAATATTGGAGATGGTCAAGGATTACATAAAATTATACCAGGTGCTGCAAATGCATTGAAAGATATTCAATTTAGATTAATAGGGGATGGCAGTGCAAGAGAACTATTAATAGATAATTATTTATTTAAATTACAAAATAATATTGAAATTTTAAAACCAGTATTGCGAAAAGATCTAATAAATGAATATCAAAATGCTGATATTTTATTTCTTCATTTAAATGATTACAAGGCATTTCATAAAGTTTTACCTTCAAAAATTTTTGAATACGCAGCAACAGGCAAACCAATACTCGCAGGTGTATCAGGGTATGCTGCAAAATTTTTAACAGATCAAGTAAAAGGAGTAGAGATTTTTAACCCCTGTGATGTTGGATCAATGAAGTTTGGATTAGAGAAGTTATTAAATGGACCAAAAGTTATAGATCGTAAGAATTTTTGTTTACGTTATTCCAGAAAAAAAATTATGAAACAGTTAGTTAAAGATATCATCTATTTATCAGAATAATAGATTATTAAAGAAAAAAATATTTTCTTCGAAGTTAAGATGATGAATTTATTTATCTTTATCTAATTATACCTATAAAGAAATAAAATAATAGTCTAATGATTAAATCACAAACCAAATAAATTAAATTTAATTACATGGGAAAAAATTATAATTCAAAAAGTTATATCATACTGGTATTTCTAACTTATCTTTTATTAGCTCTTACAAATGAATATTTGAATATTCACGATCTGTCTTCGATAGGGTTTACAGATTCAAAATCGTACTTAAAAATTATTGAAGCAGCACCTAGTTTCTACAATGGTCCCATTGCTCCTCAGCAAGGATACAGATTTATAATACCATACAGCATAGGAACCTTATTGTTTTTAACAAATATAAATGATTATATTTTATTAATTTTTTTGATGATTATATTGCAATTATGGATAATTTATTATTTTAATAAGATAATATTATATATTAGTCCAAAAAAAAATTTTTCCTTAATTATGATTTCAGCATTAATATTTAATGCTTATAATTTTAGACCAGGATTAATTAATCCTTATATGATTAATGATTGGATTTTTATGTTTGGCATGTTGTTAATAGCAGCTTATATTTTAATAAATAAAAAAAAATATTTTTATATTGGTTTAATACTTTGCGCTATAACAAGGCAAACTTCATTATTATTAAATTTTTTTTTTTTATTTGTTATAGGATATAATTTCTTCTTTAAAAAAAAAATTAAAACAGATATTTATTTATATGGATTATTGATAAATATACTAATCTTTGCTTTTTTATCATTTATATCTTCATACTTGCATACAAGTTTTAGTATTGAGATGTATAAAAACCACATGTTGGGTATTTTTAAGATAGATTATACTTTTTCAGAAGTAATAATTTGGATTTTACAATTTATTAATACACATTTCTTTATAACTATACTTTTGATCCTTTTAATCATAAATATTGGAATTTATAAAAAGTTATTAAATTTTAAAATATTATCAGTGGGTATTTTAGGTTTAACTATATGGATTCAACCTATTTTAGGAGGCCCTATAATTGCTGGTGGAAATATTGAAAGGTTAACAATTATTAGTTTGCCAATTATTTTGATTTTTTTCTTACAAATATTTAAAGATTTAGAAGTAAATTTAAAATATACTATTCCAATAATTCTCTTATTGTTTATATCTAGCATGCATCATAATTATACATTTTTTCTAAATTACTTTTTTGACTATAAAAATTTTCATTTTGCTTTGATAAATTTTACTTCACATCTAGTTATATTTATTATTTTATATAAAAATATTTATAAATCTAATCCTAATAACCTTAATTAGTATGACTGTAAAAATAAGTGTGATTATAGCGTGTTTTAATGAACGCAATACAATTAACGAAATTATAGATAAAATAATAAAATTAAATAAATTTAGTTCAGAGATAATTGTTATTGATGATTTCTCTACCGATGGTTCTCGAGAGTTTTTAAAAGATCTATCCAAAGACAAGATTCAGCATTTAATTTTAAATGATAAGAATTATGGTAAAGGATATTCTATCAGACAAGGCATTAAAAAAGCCACACATGATATAATATTAATTCAGGATGCTGATCTTGAATATGACCCTTTAGATTATGAAAAATTAATTAAACCGATGATTGAAGGTAAAGCTGATGTAGTTTATGGGTCTCGCTTTATAGGTTCTGAGGAAAAAAGAGTTTTATATTTTTGGCATAGTCTGGGTAATAAACTTTTGACACTACTTTCAAATATTTTTACAGATTTAAATTTAACAGATATGGAATGTTGTTACAAAGTTTTTAAATCAGAAATAATTAAAAATTTAGAACTAGAGGAAAATAAATTTGGTTTTGAACCTGAAGTAACTGCAAAAATTTCAAAAATGGGCTTAAGAATATATGAAGTAGGAGTAAAATATTATGGTAGAAAATATTCTGAAGGTAAAAAAATTACATGGAGAGACGGCTTTAATGCTGTTAAATGTATTATAAAATATAATTTAATAAAATAATACTAAATTTTTTAAATTAATGATTTTGAAACTTTTTTGCTTTCTGGAATTTTGATTTATCTTTGGCTAATTGTTCCAACAGGTAACATATTTAACAATTGGTCAAATATTATAATGATTTTGAATATTCTCTTTTTAATTTGGAGTAGAGGGCTAATTAAAGCTTAGAGGCTGTTATTAAAAATAATTTTTTTGCTTTACTAATTAAATTTTTTTGCTATAAGAACCTGCCTGGTGATTATTGCGAAGGGGCAATACCCGATCCCATTCCGAACTCGGAAGTCAAGCCCTTCAGCGCCAATGGTACTTTGTCTTAAGACACGGAAGAGTAGGACATTGCCAGGCTATAAAAAAAACTATGAAAATTAAAAGCTCACTTAAATCATTAAAAAAAAGAGACCTTAATTCCAAACTTGTTAGAAGAAGAGGAAGAGTTTATATAATTAATAAAACAAACCCAAAATTTAAAGCAAGACAGAAGTAGTTTTTATGGAAAATCAAGACCATAAAAATACCTGGAATAACTTCACAAAATTTGTGCTGTGGGGAACAGTCGCTGTTGTAGGTGTTTTAGTTTTAATGGCAATATTCTTGCTGTAGAGTTCTCTTATGAGAATCGTTTCAATTTTAGAAAATCAAAATATCGAGAAAAGAATAGCAATCACTCCTGAGATTGCAAAAAAGTACATAGCCTTAGGTTTTGAAATTTCTTTAGCTGAAAAGTATGGTGACCATTTAGGATTTAAAGATAGTGATTTTAAAGAATTAGGAGTTAAGATTTTAAATAA
>ENA-OSJC01000841-OSJC01000841.1-marine-metagenome-genome-assembly--contig:-NODE-841-length-27917-cov-16.613254_pt1 | contig 27917 bp, 12 predicted proteins | sample MGYA00237885_ERZ534234 | MGnify/ENA primary metagenome ERZ534234 (study PRJEB26413, sample SAMN06343907) | marine metagenome | isolation source: coastal waters | place: Atlantic Ocean: West Antarctic... | reverse complement strand
GAATATATTGATATTCACGAAGTCAATAATATATTAATTGGAACTACGCTGGGAGATACCAGCAAAGAATATACTCACTATGAAATTGATTCATCACTTATTCTGGGGGCACTTGCTTCTTGTATTCCATTCCTGAATCATAATCAGGCTCCAAGAAATACATATCAATCGGCAATGGGAAAACAGGCAATTGGAATACCAGCAACGAATTACAATAATCGATATGATACATTTTCACATATTTTACACTACCCACAAAAACCACTCATTAATACAAAAATGATGAAATATTTTAATTTTAACAATCTTCCATCTGGAATAAATGTTATTATCGCTATCGCAACATACAGTGGATTTAATCAAGAGGATTCGGTGATTTTCAATCAATCTGCTATTGATAGAGGTCTATTTGGTTCAAGTTTTTACAGGACATACAAAGAAGAAGAGAAGAAAGACCAATTAACTGGCGAAGAAGATAAATTCTGCTCTCCCGATGTCAGTAAATTATTATTTCCTAAACCAGCAAACTATGATAAATTAGAATCAAATGGACTGATTAAAGAAAATACTCACATAACATCAAGTGATATTATTATCGGAAAAACAATTCCACTGAAAAAAGATAAAGATTATCTTTATCGAGACTGTAGCACATCATTGCGACCAAATGAATCAGGGTTTATTGATAAAAATTATCTAAATCGAAATAATGAAGGATATCGATTCTGTAATGTTAGAACAAGGAAAAATAAAATACCACAAATTGGAGATAAGTTCTCTTCAAGGCACGGACAAAAAGGTACTGTCGGTATGACATATTTACACGAAGATATGCCACGAACAAAAGATGGTATTGTTCCTGATATTATTATGAATCCTCACGCTGTTCCAAGTCGAATGACTATAGCACAACTCCTTGAATGCATTCTCGGTAAATCGTGCTCTGAATTAGGGTTTCACGGAGACGGAACAGGATTTAATAATACAAATGTTGATGATATTATCACTAAACTCGAGAATTGTGGATATGAAGGACAAGGGAATGAAGTATTATATAATGGATTTACAGGAGAACAAATGAAAACATCTATCTTTATTGGACCAACCTATTATCAACGACTGAAACATATGTCTGCCGATAAAGTTCATTCAAGGGCCAGTGGACCTATTGTTTCAATGACACGCCAACCATCAGAAGGTAGAATAGCACACGGGGGGCTTCGATTTGGAGAAATGGAAAGGGATTGTATGATTGCTCACGGGGCAGCTTCTTTCCTCAAAGAAAGACTTATGGATGTTTCAGATAAATATAGTGTATTCATTTGTAATGAATGTAACATGATTTGCACCGGCAACAATAAAGATAATATTTATGAATGTAAAAAATGTAATAATTATAGCGATTTCACAAAAGTATATATTCCATACGCCTGTAAATTGCTTTTCCAAGAACTAATGACAATGAGTATCGGACCTAGAATCCTTACAAACTAATTCTTAATAAAACATTCATTAAAATATTAAAACTACTTAATTATTTTTTATTATAAACACTTATTATTGAATGCAATCAATACCAAGTGAAATAAAACAACAAAAGAAAAAATTAAGATGTCAAGAATGTAATAAAAAACTTAAACTTATATATTTCACCTGTAAATGTGATAGGCAATTTTGTATCGTTCATCAAAATCCACACTCACATAAATGTGATTATGATTATAAAAAAGAAAAATCGAAAGAATTAATAACAAATAATCCTAAATTAACTTCCAAATTAATAATTAATTAAATTTGATTTTTTATGTTTATTATTTGATTAATAAATATGAACAATTTGAAATTAAATATACTATCATTGCCCAGAGATATACAAAAGAAAATATACATTTGGACTTGGAAATTATTTTGGAGGTCATATGTTCCTATCACCGCAAAAATACCTTCTTGGCAAAAAAGAGCAGACTATGTACAGTCTCAATTATGGATGGCACGTGAAAAAAATATTCACTTTCTTCATTTACCATTTAATACATTGCCCGAAAACAAAAAGTGGATTATGGGATGCCAATGCTCTTTCTGTATCGAAGACACAGTAGTACCCATAATAGAAAAACACTGTCATTCACTAATTCAATATCGTAATCCAAGATATTTTTCAGACAATCTAATGCCACACGAAACTTCTGGAATATGGAATGAAAAATTGCTACACCCGTTTATAGGAGTGACATTTAATGGGATGTTGGGTGTTACAAGTATAAAATATGCTGGAAAAATATTTGACCCACTATGCGGCTCATACAAAGAAAATATAATAGCATTTAAATTGAGAAAGGGTATCCCTATACATTTTTCAACAGACCTTGATTATCTATAAAAAATAATTCAGTAAAAATGAACCATATAATATACAGTTAACAAGCCTTTCTTGATTATCAGGACTAATATTAATATTAAATTCTTTCATTTTTTTATCAATAAATGAAACAGGTTCTTTTTTAACATCTTTTTTATCTTTATCATCTCCATCTTTTTCATCTTCATCTTTTTTATCTTTATCATCTTTATCATTGGCATCCTCTATCTCAATAAGTTTATTCTCCAATTGAGTCATAATACACTTATTATTATTAGTTAAAAACTGAAACTGTAGTGTTGGTATCACCAACACTAAAACAGACCTTTGACTCTTTATCAAAAACCCCGTAAGTAAGTAAATAATAAAACCACTATGCAATCTGTTTACCCATCTCGAAAATTTAATCATTCAATCTTGTAGTTAAAATTATTTAAATAATCATTATTAAACTTGAATAATTATTGAATGGACTTCAAAGATAAAAATAAGCCAGGCAAAAGAATTAATAGTAAAAGAATTAGTTGTCCTATACCTAGAGAATCATTGCCCCCTATACCTAGGAGTATTTTTATTAATTCGAAAGAAAATGAAATACTTATATGCCCCTCACTTGAAGAAATATATGAAAATATATTTTCTTCTAATTTAAAAACAGAATAAATTTTTTTCCTGGTTCATAAATTTGATTTACAGATTAGATAATCAAACAAACAACCAACCAACCAACAACCAACCAACAAGCAAGCAAGCAAGCAAGCAACCAGCAAGCAAGCAAGCAAGCAAGCAAGCAAGCAAGCAACAACGAACAACGAACAACAACAGCCGATATGGATAACCGAGTTGCCGCCGCGACCGTGATTCAGAAGATGTTCAGGGGGTCACACGTCCGGTTCTTCGGACCCAGAACCATTCAGATGGAGTACCATCCACTCGGCCATGAAACACTGCGCGTCGAATCTCGCTCCTTCGCAAGCGGCCTCAAAGGCATCAACAAGTACCACGAGCTTTGGTCGGAGGAAATCAACCCAGTGAAAATCAACAAAGTCACATTCAATGATTACACTGAGGTCACGGATGACCCTCAATGTGAAGACCGATGCGAAATGCTCGACGTAGAATTACGCGACGGCAAGGAGAAGCCATCATTCGCCTTCGCACAGGTGATTAACGCGGCATTTGAGGGCCGGCCCATTTACAATTACCTTTCCGATGACAAACCGATTGGAAGCTTCTTCGATGAAGCGATTCGTTCACTGGAAGCCGGCAAGAGATTCTCTATCTGGGACGGACACTCGACCAAGATACCCGCCACACCGGCCTGCATTTCAATTGTCAAGACGTGTCAAGTGAAATACAATTTCTTCACTATGGCACCTTCTCGCACGGATGTCAAAGAGAAAATCGTGCCATCTAAGGTCATTCAGTGTGGCCCAGTTGAAGATGAGTTCACAGTTGAAGACCTCTGGGAGAGACTAAGGAAACTCAAACTATTGTCTCACGCTGAACCTGTGATGGCTTACCCTGTATTGTAACTCCCCCGGTTGAAAAAAAACAAAAAAAGACAAAAAAAATAATAATATTTTTTATCTTAATATTTTTTATCTTATTATCTTTTATTTATTCTTGACCTGCATCATCAATCACTTGGTCGCTCGGGCAATTGTAAACACCTATGATATCTTCACACCATTCATCAAAATACAGAAACAGTTGTTCCAATGATATTGGCTCCTGAACTTCCCCATCTTCAATAGTTCTATCTGCTTCTCCTGCTTCTCCTGCTTCTCCTGCTTCTTCTGTTCCATCTGCTTCCTCTGCTTCTTCTGCTTCTTCTGCTTCCGCTGCTTCAATAGTACCATCTGCTTCTTCTGCTTCCTCAAGATCCAGTCTCAGGCGCTCGACCTCAACACGCAGCGCCTCCATCTGCTCTGCCTGACCTTCTCCCTCTACCTCTGTCTCGAGTTGAGCGAGAGCAACACACACGCCGTCTATCTCTGCCTCTCTCTGACGCCGCCACGATAAGTATGATCCTTCTTCGCCACCAATAATTTCCAAATCATCATCATCATCATCATCTTCATCATCATCATCATCATCATCATCATTAATTCCGTCCCAGTCAATATTATCTGTCTGAATTGTTGGGACAAACGCATCTTTCACATTAATTGATACTTCTGGTACTTCAATGTCTTCGAAGCAATCGAAAATATCAGCAGACTGACTGAGACCGATTTTTTTCATTTCTTTGAATAGATACTGAAATTTCAGTGTCCGACCCGTCCAAGCCAAGTTTTCATCGGAATATTTCCTTATCATTTTCCAGGAAAGGTCCAAATCCCTCATTGCTTTGTTCCGACTCTTTGATAAACTAAAATTTTCACCTTTGAGTTTCGCCAATTCTTCATCCCTCTTCTGTATTTCACCCTGATATGTTTTGTGAAGGATATGTATCTCTTCACGCAAGACACACGCTTCACTCAAATGGGAGCACAGGGTAAATGGAGCACGAACACCTGGTGATTTAACATTCATTTGTCGCTTGCAAGAATTTTGAGAATCCCTTTCATCCGGCAATGAAGAATATTCACACTTTTTCCACGTTTCGTTCAAAGTAGCGCCCCTGATTTGGTCGGAAGTCATAACTAAAATTTTGGTTACGATGTAAAGTTTTGTGATATCATTTACTGATATCACAATCAAATTTATCCCTTTATTCATTTGTTGAGACCTCTTAAATTAAATTATTTTATATATTATTAATCTACTATGACAGTTAAAGAAGATGAACATCTTATACCAGTTAAAACATCTGTAACTCCAGTAGATACGGTAGCAGCAGATAAGGTAACATCGGTAGCAGCAGATAAGGTAACAGGAGATAAGGTAGCAGCAGATAAGGTAACCTCAGTATCAGCAGATACGGTAGCAGCAGATAAGGTAGCAGCAGATAAGGTAGCAGTAGATAAGGTAGAAAATGATATTAATTTAATAGATGAATTAAAATCATCAATATCTAACTGTACATTAGAAATAGCGGAAATTTGTGATAAATTACCCGATAAAATAGCCGACTTAGAATCAAGGGGCAAAAATACACAAGAGGAACCTAAGACACCTAAGACACCCAAGACACCTAAGGCACCTAAGGCACCCGAACCCAAAATATTTCCTAATTATGTTTACGATGATATTTTTGATGAAGAACCTGCTGAACCGGGCTGGACAAGTATAAAAAGGTATCGTTTTCAGAAAAGTCTTTGGAAACTCAAGTATAATCGAATAGTGAGTACATTTTATCTTGATAATCTAAGGAGTAGGGAACAGAGATGGTCTTGGATGATAATAGTAATATCAACACTTACTTCGGGATTAACAGTGGCTAATAATGTTGAGAAAGCACCCTTTGATAATTATAATACATTAGTGAATGGCGCTCTCACTATATCTTCAATGTCAACATCACTCATTGCTGCATGGATAAAGAAACAAATGTTCATAGAAAAGATAAATGAAATTGATAAATATCTCCTAAATATAAATTCCCTATGTGAGGAGTTAGAAATACAGTTATCACTATTAAACAGAGACAGACAATCATATGAAGATTTTAAGAAGAAATTTATCCCTGAAATTACTAAATTTTTAACGACGAATCCAATGATACCACCTGCTGACTGGAAATCTTGTATCAGGGAAATTACACTCAAATATCCAGAATTAGTAGACCCAGATAACACGGAAGATAATAAATTATGGCCTTGGTATGGAGATTTAGTCATGGACATTGATGATATGAAAAATATGTCGCAGGTAAGGAAACCAACGACATTTATGGAACATTTTAAACGTACAAATACTGACAAAATACGTTCTTCTTGTTGTGGGAAAAAAATAATAAATGATGTTTATTAAATATAATAATTATATATATTAAATTATAAATGGCGCTCGATGCACAATACTCGAAAGAGGGATTTTCGAGGGTGCAGAATGTGAACACCGGTACAAATACGAAAGAGGGTGAATCTGTTGCTGTCAATTTTAGACTCGAACATCTTTCGTTAAATGACAAACCAAGTGGTGTTGCTTCTGTCTATTGTGATAATTATTCGGGCAGAGGATATGTGAACAATGATTATGGAGATTCTAACCCAGATAATAAATATCCGTTCCATACATTTCGCAATATGGGTGTATCACCTTGGGCGGTTAATAAAGTAAATGGAATTTCACTACTAAGACAATATTCTTTGATGGATATAGGCTGGAGCGCACGAACAGCACTCTTACCTGATCCAGAAGAATCGGTCCGTGGCACAGACTCCGATTCTTCAGAATCGGATGATGAAGGTGATGAAGGTGATGAAGGTGATGAAGGTGATGAAGGTGATGAAGGTGATGAAAAATTAGGGGGCGGTAGAAAAATTGACAAATTAAAAGCAATTGTGCCGCGTCAAATGATGCAAAGACTGGGGAGCCCTGTTCCTATCGAAGAATCTGATGAATCTAATGAATTATATGATAAATTAATGAATAGAATCCATAGGGACTTGACAATGACTGATAAGGAATTGTTGGCAGATATACGTACAAAGGTCCCCGACATAGTTTTAACATTGCCCGCAGCTCCATCATTAAAGAACATATTATTTAGAAAAACCCAGGGTTCTCGACTCAAGGGTGGGGGGGATGACGAAACTGGAGGTCCAGCTGAAGTAAGTCCAGCTGAAGGAAGTTCCGCTGAAGGAAGTGGTGCTGAAGGAAGTTCCGCTGAAGGAAGTGGTGCTGAAGGAAGTTCCGCTGAAGGCGCCGATATAGGAGATGATGAAAGTCCTTCATCACAGTTATCAAAAATAGCACTTGGTGCAGCTCAAGCTTTACCAGGGGCATTCAAGAAAAATCAAACATATCACGATACAATAGGTGTCCGTTCACTTCCAGCCGGTGGAACATCACAACTGTCGAGACAGTTAGACCAACTTAATCAACCAGTGACAGAGGGTGGGGGATTATATACAAATATGGCGAAATTACTTTTATCCGAAGAAGAAACTAAATGCACTATTTGTCACGGGGCTAATAATTGTGAAATATTATGCTCGTGTTGCCGCATTTGTCTTAAATGCTGTAGCGATGATGCTAAATTATTACAAACAAAAAGAAAACTTGAAGAATATTCGCATCAGATTGATTCTGTTACCGGGGTAGTTTATGTATTTAATGGCGGCGAGAGAATAGATGATGTTATCCTTAAAGAAAAACCGTGTATAGATAATATAGAACGTGTATGGAACGGTAATGAATTACTGGAAGCAATGGCACCCACTGTTGAGTCATTTAATGTATTCAAGGCGGAATGCGCACAGTTTATTCACGATAATTTATTTGAACCAGATGGAATACTTTATTCTTTATCAGCAAATAAACAAAATGAAATTGGAGAAATTGCTGAATTGATACATGGAAAAGTAGATGCTACTGGAGCACCTTTCGATTTTACAAGAACAGATGCTGCTGAAGAATATTTCTTGAAAAATTTCGGTGTTATTAAGGGTGTAAAAGCGATAGTATCCGCATTTAATTCGCCTTCTACTGATAGATATTCAGAATCCCTAATACCAGGAGAACCAGAAAAACCAGGGGAACCAGAAGAACCAGAACCAGGAGCAGTTGAAGGAGATACAGACCAAATCTTTGATGAAGTTCCAACTTATAATGGAACCTACATCGAGGAACGCGAGCGACTGAAAGCAGAATTTGACGAGATGAGGAGGAAGGATAGAGTTGCCAAAGGCCTATCTGAGGGTCTAAGTGAAGATGTGGACCTCACCAAATTAGACGGTACAAATGAACAATATGAACAACATTTAGAAATCGGTAAAAAAAAACGAAATTATGCCAAAAAAGATTCATACAGGATAGCCGTAGAAAACAATAAATCAATTAAATATGCTATGGCTCATTCCGCTGATAAACTACCCGCTGATGAACTACCAGTGGAAGGTAGGACAGGACACCAGGCTACTTTTTCAGCTGTCTGCCAGCATACATTCACAAGAATATTTGATGGTGGGATAAGAATTAAACCGCTAAAGGATATAATGTCCGAAGATAAAAGTAAGATAATCCGAAAGGATATAACTATTGTGATGAATATTGAAGTTAAGGATAATGGAGACCACGTATTAAAATTGATTGGTGGTGAAGATGTTAATCGAAGTGATAAAGCTAAAGCATTTTTAAGAAAAGTTAGAGGTCAAGGTGGTGGCGTTGTTGCCCCTGAATCAACTGGGGGGCAAGAAGGGCAAGAGGGGGTCGCCGAAGGCGAAGGCGCGGTCTCTGGTTCTGATTTAGGAGCATCACCAGATGCTACAGGTGATTCAGGGGCATCGTCTGTACCTCAAGAACCGCCTGATACCCCATCTCAAGAAACGCAAGAACCTCAAGATGCGCCTGCATCTCAACCTACAGAAGGAGAAGGATTACCAGGAAGAAAAGAAGGGGAAGAAGTAGAAGTAGTACCAGAAGAAGGAGAAGGAGGAGAAGAAGGATTACCAGGAAGAAAAGAAGGGGAAGAAGTAGAAGTATTACCAGAAGGAGGAGAAGAAGGAGAAGGGGGAGAAGAAGGATTACCAGGAAGAAAAGAAGGGGAAGAATATCACGTTTTCAAAACAATTCCTCACTACGAATTTAGGGCTTGGATGGACGAAAACTGTCTTATAGTTATTGATGGCACTCAAAAAAAATACTCTACAAATGAGGGATTTGAAGACAGAGGTTTCAGCGGTAAATACAGATTCACAGATGTGGAATATGATAAAGGTCCTGTAGCATTAATGAAATCAATTGAGGATGCTGAGAAGAATATGCAGGGCCATATTTTAAAATGTATCGAAAGTGTTCGAACGGGAAAACCAGTATCAGTTATTAGAAAGCAGGTTATGAAATTAAGTGATAAAAGTGAAATACATAAGGGTTTAAATTTTTTGAATGTTTATATGAGAATGTCTATTCTAGAATTGGTAAATTGCCTTATGGAATATAATTATATCATTCTCGCCGGAAATTTAGTTGATGCTATGGCGAGTGAATTTAAGAGTATGATATTGGATGATGTGAGTCAATATATTGCTTCAGAGATACAATTAGAATCATGGATAGAGAAAAAATGGGATGCCACCAAATACTCGATGGCTCATAAATTATCAAGAGTGAAAGATATGCGAATTATAAGTCTCGAATCTTCATCATCTTATATTAAACTTTCGTCGGGAATAAGCACTGATGCCATTGAACCATTCATCAAAGAGACCCGAAAATTAATCAAGGAATTCTTGCGTAATACTGGTGGCATGGAACCATTGCTTATATTTTATGGAATGTTATTGAGAGTTACGCACTCTATTAATAATCGCAAAAAAGATACCATTTCCAAAATGCTTACTCCGACCTTTACGGGCAAGGACATAATGGATGGATTACAAGGTATATGCATTATCCCTACAATGGATGCCATTATTTTACAGCACCAAAAACTACTATTTCTTGGTGCGATGCTCTCTAATTCAGTCGAAATATTATCACCATATACGAATGATGGGGCAGACCGAACAGGATGCCATTTACCGGGTGAATTACAGTTATGTCTTGATTATATGCGACGTATCCGTACGAAAGAAACTAAATCAAAACAAACGCAAGGGGGAGGGGGGGGGAAATTCAAGGTTGAATGCGTAATCAATCTGCCCGATGATTTTGAAACTTCCTCCTCCGCCTCCAATTTAGGTCTTAGTCTTGAGCGTAACGAGGGAAAAATATTATTATCCCCCGTTCTTCACACACATATGGCAAAAAATGGTGTGGGTAGACGATGGGAATTAATTTCATTGAAAGTGATAGATGATATTCGTATAGGTCGACGTAACCGAACAGTATCCCAAAAATTATCTATCTCCCAAAGAATAGCAAAGACGTGGGATGAAAGGAACAAAAAGTTAGGTAAGGAAAATACGGATTACCACGTCAATAATACATACATAACATTAGAATTTGCTATACCAATATATGATAGTAAAAAAATGAAGAAGTGGCCACAAAGCACGGAGACAAGGACTAGCTGTGGGTGGATAACTAATTATTTCAATTTACCCTCCGACAAATCTTCGAAGAAACAAATGCTAGTCGCTGCGGCAAAAGTCTCACCAGAAATCTTATATGGTTTTTCACCTGCGCTGATGGCTATCATTAACCCAGGACTCGTCGACTGGGAGGGGGTGATTAGAAGTCTTGATGAATCTAAAAAGACGGTAGGCGAGTTAATTGAGGGGGACAGAATACAAAACAAAGAAAAGAACAGTGAAAATCACGGGGAACAAATGAAGATTCTAATATCCACCCTCTATCCACAGGCAGTAGGACACGATGTAAACTTCGGTGGAAAGAAACAAGAATTTTTATCTATCGGATTTGACCCTTCTAAAAAAAATAATAGTGATGATAAAATTTTGAAAATGGCCCAACAAAGCAATACTTGGCGAATAATTGGTCTTGTCTTAAGAGTAAAAGGTAGTAATGGCCATTCAGTGCTTGTTAATAAACCAATTGATGCAAATATGAGAAAGGAATTTTTAGGAGTAGATCCAACTGAGGAACTTCAAAAATTAGTTGTCGGATATGCAATATCAGTTGCATTCTCTGAAAAAGAACACGCAAAAACATTACAACAATATGTGGACATTCATCATGTCAATGCTGTTAGCAATGCCCTTGCTAGCAGAATCGAACGGGGAAAAATTGATAGTTCTATGGAAGAAAAAGTTGAAGCAACCAATAGAGCTCAACTTGATACACAGGATGGATGGGAAACTTCTGAAATTAAATCCGCGATATCTTTGGGCATCAATCATCATAGATATGCACCGGCCTGTTACAGTGTGATAGAGAAGGATAGTTTATCTGTATATGGTAGAAGGGGGTCTATCTGGACCCATAACTATTATTTCTATAATGGTCCAGGAATGGTTAATAAAGATAAACTATCACCTCATCATCCACCTATCTTTGGAAAAAGCGTAAGATTGGACAATAAGGAAAACTTAAGTTCTAACACATCATCTAATACACAACCTAAATGTAAATATTGTGCGGGTGGTTTCTTGCCCTTTTATATCGGGGAGAATTTCAGTAGTGGCGTTACAGATGAACCGGGACCAACAGATTTGTATAACGAAACACTTAATACATTATTTACCCGCCCTCCACTAACTGAACCCCGAATAAATATGGGTGTCCCGAGCATATCGGATGTATTATATTGTATGGATTGCTCAATTAATGCGAGTAAGAAGAATGCCAGTAAAGGCTTGAAACTAAATGATGTTTTAGTCTGTCGTAAATGCTGTTCTATTCACAAAGAACAATTGGGCGATAGATATGAATTTGGGGAAAACTTTAGCAGTCCTTATTCCATTGACGGATGGTTATCATCAAGACATAACTTAGTGAGAGAAGGCAGGGGGACCCTTGAATTAGATACAATAAACAGTAATTTGTATGAGCTTACACCTTTTGAAATAGGTATTACTGTTTCGAGTGAATGGACATCTATGTTTTCACAGGATAATGGTCAGGTGGGGGGGGTGGAACGTTTTGAAAATCTGGACATAGCTTTCCAAGCTATTGAAATGCCATTTGAAATGTCCCAACTAAAAACAAATAACGTCCATAAACTTACCCGTCAAAACTGCTTTTTGTGGTCTCTGAATGAAAAAGACGAAGAAGTTCTAAAAAAAACATTGGATTTATCGGGTCTTACGACAGAGAGGATTCTACAGTTCGATGAAACAAGATTATCACAGGAATGGGGTCGAAGTTCTACTATCGTTGATGAAGGTGGTAAGGCTGTTTTCCCTGTCGAGATTGGAATATATAAGTACCAGACTCTCACCGAGTTAATCATAGCCATAATTATTTCTAATAGTTACAAAGATATGATAAATTCATTAAAACGTAACGGACTTGATATAGGCGCCAATGGTGAGCTAACGAATTTTGGAAAATTCTTAACCTGGGCAATCAATAAGGGGTTTCTCTGGGTGGTGAAGTCGATATTCTCTTTATTAGGTAGCGCAGATAGCACGGATGCCGAAACCGGACTAACCTTAGATGTGACAGATAGACAATTAGGTAGTGCTAAAATGACGTATCCATCACAGAAAGGTACTGAATTAGTTCGTGCACTAGTAATCAAAATCATGAAAGCAAAATCACCCGACCAGGACCCGAAGAGCGGCGGTGCGGCTGCGGATGACCCCAAAGACCCGAGAAAATGTGGATATTATAATAAATGTATGCTATTGCTCTTATTGTTATGCGTTCATCACCAAATGGTATTTTCATATTCATCCACGGTTGAAGAGGGGGACGCATCATCCGATGAAGTTCTTCCATCACCATATGTATTAACTCACGTTAAAAATACTAGCAAAGGGAGGCTAGGTATGTATGACCGAACATTTTTTAAAGGATTTAGTGACACTGGAAGTGAAGTCGTATTTAATTCGAACGCAAATGAAATTCCACGGATAAAAGAAAAAGCGTGGATGCTCTCCAATTTACCACTCGAAATTACTACGACACGATCAGGGTTTAGGAAAATTAACAGTTCGAGTAAAACTAAAACATCATGGTATGGGGTACTAAAATGTTGGGAAGCTGATAAATATTGCGAAGCTGTTGAAGCTGTTGAAGCAACAGAAGAGTCGAAATCAGGTGAAGAAAGTGTTGATGATATCCTTATGGAGTTGTTGACTTCTAACGAGAAATATGATGCGAAAGCGGACGCAGCGCCTAAATATTTTGTGAAAAAAGAATCAACGACTGGAAAAGGTGACGAATATATTGAAGAGGTCAAAGACTTGTGTGATATGGAGATAATTAAGAGCCTGGTTAGCGGTGAGAATGCCGATTGGATTAAATTGCGTATTCTCATTCAAGACCTCAGGGATGAAATAAATGCCCTACCCTTAATACGCAAACTATTCGCAGAAACTTCATTAAAGGACAAACTTCGGACGCACGTAGCAAATCTCAAAAAGCACGCGACATCTAAGTTAGGGAAAACCGCAATTAAAATGGTGGGGAAAACCATGGTGAAGCAGTTAGCGACTATGATTCCAGGTGGCAGCGCAACATACTTTCTTGCGGCATCAATACTACCGGCTGCTGTCGTCGACGGTGGGATAGACCTGATCGCATCGGCAGCAACCGGTATATTAGGGGGCGGTGGCAAAGGAAAAACTATTAGAAGGCTACCCAGGCGAAAGACACATCGGGGGACTAAGCGAAGAGTCAGTAGAGAGATATACAGAAAATCAAGAAAATCTCGAACATACAGAAAGAGAAAATCAAGGAAGAGAAAATCTCGAACATCTCAAAAGAGAAAATCTAAAAAGAGAAAATCTAAAAAGAGAAAATCAAGGAAGAGAAAATCTCAAAAGAGAAAATCAAGGAAGAGAAAATCTCAAAAGAGAAAATATCAAAAGAGAGGCAGTCGAAGAACAATTAGAAAGAGAGTTAGGGGACGCTCACGAAAAAAAACATATAGAGGAAAGAAAACTTTGAATAAAACAGGTAATGATATTTACAGGTGATTAATACACATTTGCAAACCATAATTTTCTAATTGTGGTATTCGATAATTTCTATTATTATATTTCATATATTTGCCATACGGCCCAATGTGAATCATTATATTCTTTTTATTATGTTTTCCTACATACAGTGGAAATTCAATAATATCTTTAATCATCTCAATCGTTATCTTTTCATAATCTGTTGGATTATCTTTGAGGAAATAAGATAATGAACGATTTTTTCCACAATAAGTTACATATGGGCCAAATTTACCATCCTTCAAAATTACGAGTTCTTCCTTATAATGACCCAACTCAATCGCATTCGAATTATCATTTGCTCGACATCCTCTCAAACCTTTCTGAATAATCAAATTATCCTTAAAAGAATCATATACTTTTTTAACAACTGATTGCCATTCTATTATTCCAAGCGAAACATTATCTAGGTCCTTCTCCACCAAAGAAGTAAATTCCACATTAATAATAACAGAAAAATGTGACATCAGGTATTCTAAAACCTTTTTACCTAAATCAGTCAAGACTATTTTTTTTTTCTGTTCTTTACCCTGAACAACAATTTCATTTTTAATAATATTATCATTTTCATCTATCAATATTGTCTTTATGAGTTTATCTTTACCAGGTATAGTTTTAACCTCTGTATAATTACGATTATATAAAGTTGAGATTAATGAAGCGTATGTAGATGGTCTACCGACACCGGATTTTTCTAATTTTTTCACAATCGAGGATTCATTCGGATATTGAGGGGCTGATGATTGTACTTCTGTACATAGACAATTATCTAAGTGATATTTTTCATTTGGTAAATCATCTAATGGTGGAAATATTTCTAAATTAGGATTAGAATATTTCAAATAACCATCGTATACTAATACTCTGTATTGGGTCCGAAAATATCCCTTTTCTCTAATCACATCATTTGTTAATTCACAAATAAGATTATCATAAATCGCTGGTTTCATATGAGATGTTATTGTTCTCTTTCGAATAAGTTCATATAATTTTTTATCATCAGTAGAATATTTATCATTCAATTGTTCAATCATTGATGTTACACGAACGCATTCATGTGCTTCTTGAGCACCCTTTTTCTTTACAGGTACCTTTTTCTTCAAGAAATAATCACCATACTTACTATTAATATGCTTCTCAATTTCATTTTGAAAATCAGGGGAAACAATTGGTGAATCGGTCCTCATATATGTAATTTTACCATTTTCATATAACTTTTGAGCAATATCCATTGTTCTTTTGACTGAAAATCCTAATTCATTTTGAGATGACTGCTGCAAAGATGAAGTAATAAATGGATGACCTGAATATTTTTTATCCTCAGTATGATATTGTTTACTAATATCATAATTCCTATCTTTCGTTAGAAGTTTCAATATAGTATTTGAAGATATATCACTGGAATGAGTCAAGATAAATTTTCCAGATGGTTTATCCTTGAAAGAACCTTCATACTCAAAAGTATATTCGGGAACGTGATTTTCAATATTATCTTCATTCTCTTTTAGAATCAGCAATAAAGTTGATTGAACACGACCCGCAGATAATCCAGACTTTTCTGTTTCAATATGTTTCCACAATAGGGGAGATAAACTATAACCAACCAAACGGTCTAAAATTCTACGCCCTTGTTGAGCATTGACCGAATTCATATTAAGTCGATGAACATTCTTAATCGCTAAATTAATTGCTTTCTTAGAAATTTCGTGAAAAATGATACGATTATTTAATGTAAAATCAATATTCATTACTTTACCACAATGCCACGCTATCGCATCACCTTCTCTGTCATCATCAGCACCGAGTAAAACGTGATAACCTTTAGAATAAGATTTAAGTTCTTTAATAATTTTACCCTTTCCGTCAATCGGTCTATAATCTGGACTAAAATTATTTTTGATATCGATAGATATCTGTTTCTTAGGAAGGTCCACGATATGTCCGAAAGATGAGGTGCAGATAGTACCATCTTTGAAAAATGATTGGATTTTTCTCGCCTTTGCGGGCGATTCAACTATGATTACAGTTTTCATTAATTTTGTTTCTTATCTAGTAAATATAAAAATCAAATTTATAATATTTGTAAATATTATAATATTTATAATAAATATAGATGGCTGGCTATTTTGTAAATAAGATAAATAATATGAAGCCGGGGATGAAGTTTTTCATTGGTTTCTTGTGTTTACTTTCAATTTTATTGATTGCGACCTATTCAGGTGAAGATGACCCGCGGTCCTCGGCGCCACCACCTGTTTCTCCACCGTCTAACGCTGGTACCGGACCACCAGGCGACACTCCATCTGAAATATCCGCACCATTAACTATTCCTCGTGATACTATTTTTTATAAGTATGATAATATTTATATTCAAGACTTTGATAAGGGAGAACCAGATGATACTAACCGAGAGTATGAATATAATGATGAAAGACATCGATATGAAAATCATAATAATGGTTGGGGTGTCACAACAAGGGATACCTGGAGTGATGGAGATGCGGCAGATTCCTCAGATTCGCCAGAACAGATTAATTATTTTAATTGTGCGAATGGTTGGGCTAATAAAGAAATTATTCCAATATCAGACATGATGTCGACTGAAGCTATTTGTTACGCAAATAATGAAGAACAGTGCTCAGCAGTAAATATATCCGCAATGTGCTCGGCATTAGATGGTGACAATCCAGACCACGTTTCCCAATGCGCAGGTTTCGACATATCTATGGATGGCTGTGATACAACCATATGTAGTTATACTCCTGCTGCTGATATTACAACAGAATGTGCGGCTATCACTGATGATAGTTCCAATCAACTCTGCTCAGTCAATGTCGCAGGACAATGCGAAGATATTCACACTAATGAATGTTCTCCAAATATCACGGAATCTGAGTGCTCCAGTATAAAAATGGACCAATCTGATACTAATTCACCATCAGTATGTACTTTCACACCCCCTGTTACTCCACCCAATGAAATAGAGGAAGGTATTATCTATCAGAAATCGTGTTCTGCGCCCAGTGATGAAACTCCCGGTGTCACTAATGCTATATGTAATTCTATTGACGTATCTGTAGATGGAAATGATTGTATCGCAGCAGGATGTGAACTGGAAGGTTATAAAATATCAACGAAAGTTCAGTATAAAGTTATCCCTGGAGTTGAGGGAGTTGAAGGAGTTGAAGGAGATAAATTAATAATTGATGAAGATGGATGTAATATTCAATATGCTGAAATGGACCAAAACCTTACTGGATATAACTTAAATACATCTATACAGCATTATGATGATTCATTAATTATCAAGCAGCGGATTCCTGACCCTCCTAATCAACGTGGTTCTGGTTATGAATATGGAAATATTGGTGAAAAAGTTGTTGGTATTAAAAGTAAAACGCAATGTATTCGTGGATATTCACACGGACTATGTCAAGCACTAACCACTGATGCAACTGATACTTGTTCAAGCGAAAATAGACAGAATAATAGACCCTTATGTGAAAGTGATGGTTTATGTGAATATATACCATCATACGATAATTATTCTTTATACCAGGACATTTCAATGGGAATACCACCCAGTGATCCAGGTATTCCCATCGAAATAGTCGGAAGTACATTCAAATTAAAAGATGGACCTGATGCTGACCCAGCACCTGACGCAGGCCCAGTGCCTCTGGAAGACCAGATGAATCACGGAACTTGTATAAATAATATATATGGCGAAGATGATTGCTCACTCATGACAACACAGTCATCTTGTCTATCCCAGAAAGTAGGAGCACCTTCTCCACCTCAAGTTGATGCTTTAGATGGACCTCGTTCAGAAGCAATTTCACTTCGAATCACATTTGAAAATCACACTGCGGCATTCGAAGGATTCCAACAGCAACTGAGAGTATTTGGCTTTGACCCAGATACACCCGAAGGTCTGGTTGTAATCCAAGAACTAAGTCTTGGTGATCCTCAAGATGCTATGGCCTCTCAAAGCGATAGGAATAATATCATTGCAGCACAAAATTACTATGATCAGGAAGAGGCAGTTCGTGAGAGTGAAGTAGTAGCTGCTTCCGCCGAGGCTGCACTACCAGACCTAGGGCCGCTGGGATACGCAACAGAACAACTTTTCAGGGCAGCACATAATATTCAGGCGCCTGTCACACAACTCGTGGCGGCTGCTCCATTAGAGGAAATAGTATGGCCTTCTGAACTTGAGGATGGAACTTCACAAATTAATAAATGTTCGTGGATTTCACATAAAGAATTAGATTTAGATTTACCAGATAATTACTGTAGTAATGACTGTTATGTTAATAAAGGTGATGAAGGTACACCTGAAGAAAAATTGAATATGGAAAAAGACCTGATACCATTTTTAGATGATAATTCGATTGTTTTGAATCGCGAAAATGCTGTTAATTGGGGAATGAAAAACAAAAACTTATTGAGATTATATGAAGACCCATTGTGTAATAATATTAATGAAAATGAACCAGTGTGCTTAAATCAAGAAATAGTAGAAAATGATGAATCAAATTGTGTTCTTGAACCTGGTCCACCAGAATCTTGTTCCGTTGTACCTTCACAAATGGGAACAGGATTAACATGTTCATATGTAGCGGTAGCAGACGGTGCTGGTACGTGTACCAGTACACGCTATAACATTGACCCATCTTGTTCACTTAATGTTAATGGTGGATGTGATGGTGATGCTGCTACCTGTCAATATTTTGATAACTTTTCGTGTGATGCTTTCCCCGACAGCCTGGGAAAAAGATTTTCGATAAAGACAAATGATAATTCGAATAATTCAAATATTTCAGATTTGTGCGGTGGTGCTTGGTCTGGTAATACTCGTAATTTGATATGCTCCGATGGAGAATATGGAATCGATTGCGACGCAACAAATTGGCCACAAGACCGAGTCGGTTCGCAAGTAGTCGAGGGTGAGAATGAAGGTTATACACGGTATAGCTACAGTAATTATTCTTATATTACTCCATCTACCTCAACGGGCGTTTGCATTAGAAGAGGCACTGATATGACAACAGATTGTGAAATTCATACAGATAGAGGGGACTGCGAGTCAGCAGGATGTTTATATGAGGAAAATGTTTTTCTATCATCAATCAAAAATACAGGGGAAGTACTCACGGACGCCAATCAAATATGCTCAGGTGGAGGAAATACATTTGATATTTATTCTGAATGCGAACCTAACACCTGTTCTGAAATGCTGGGCGAATTTGCTTGTAATCAAGGGGATGGATTTATACCGAATCCATTGGCTGAGGATGTAAGACCACCCATCGAGAGAGTTCTAATTAATTCAGCAGCAAGTGAAGGAGATAAAATTAGACTACTAAATGATATAATTACAGAAACGTGTTGTACACCGATAACTTGTGCTAATAATTCAGGTGGTGATGGAGGGATGGCGGGCCCGGACGCTAATCCCGAAACGTGTATTTCTCTTTGTCCGACTGAAGTGCCAGTGGATGGGGTGTGCGCTGGAAATTGTGTATATGTCCCTGAAGATGAGGTTACCCAGGAATCATGTCGAGCACCCGATGATGATGAATGTGTCATTAATCCAGATTCAGTAGATGCTCGTCGCGGGTGCCCCAATACTTGTGATTATACACCCGCTGGTGGTGGCAGTCAGGGATTCTCTTGCTCAGGCACGAATCCGGGAGAGCAACCTGACCCTTACGTAGATGTGATGTATTATCTTCGGTTCAAAATTTATATTGAGATACAGGGTATCTTAAATGAAAATAAACCTATAGATGACGCCGGTAATGGGACTAATGGAGACAAATATTATGAAATATTTGATAATCGCGAACAATTTAAAACTCAGATGATAAATGCTGGTAAGTATGCGTGTGCCGCGGCCAAAGGCAGTACTGATATTTCGAGTATCGCCAATGATTCCATACAAATCGGTCGCATTAAATATGAACCAGACCCAATCAGTTCATACTACAAACCATATGTTTATGTGACAATTAAAGACAAAAAACATTCTCAAATTTTTCGGGAGGCGAGAATCAGTCCAACAGATCCTGACCCCCTTTTCCCTATACCGAGACTTGGTACTCACATCGCCGATTCAGATGATTTAGCGCCTAATTATAAATATGACCACTCTTTCATGCGAGGAATTGAACTTTTGCCGCCGGCTCAGATGCCGAGTCATTCGAATACATTAGGTCTCCTGTTGCGACAGGATTACACAAATATGCCTATATTGCAAATAAACAAAGTAGAAGGGGATGGTAATTCAAATATTCCCAGCCAAAATGGTCTCCCGGGTCAATCATCTAGTCAAATTAATATCTTGATAATTGAAGAGAAAGCGAAATATATGGGCATTGAGTGTGCCACCGGCACGTGTAATTATTCAACCTGCTGTGATATCCATACGTGTCAATCATACGACCAACTATATCAAGATAATCAACCATCATCAACAATATGTCCACTACCGACTACATCTAAATATCCCGTGGGTACCGACCAACCAGGCCCATATGTTGTTAACTTGCTATGCTTGAATGGAACACACATAATACATCTAGAAAATGTTCAAATCACACTTACAAAAACTGATGCCACTGCCCCTGAGGACACTCCATCACGTAAAATGTTGGAATTAAAGAATATATTACGCCTCACTCTAATACCAACAATTCAAGGTATTCTGAGTGACCCTAATTCAAATGACAATCGCATCTTTATCTCCTTCGGTAATAATCCTGATACAGGTGAGTGGGATGGGATATCTGATGACGCTTTAGGAATAAAGGTAACTAAACACGGTTCATCTAGTGATTTTACACCACCACAAATATATGATATTTCTATTTATATAAATTCATATAAGATAAATTCAACAAGTTATCAGAGAATAAGTGAACAAATGGCTGTCGTCGACTGGCCGACACCGATAACCCCTGTATCATCTGGGTATTCTATTGAGTGGAATAGAGATGATGCGAATTTTGGGACAAGGGTTAATGCGGCTCAACAAAATGAATGGAATGGAGCAGAGTGTATTGAGTATACCCATTATAAAACGGCTTCTGAGACTGCTACGCGAATGGGTGGCGCCTCTCAGGATTTGTCGGAATTGGGTGTCATTACAAATGAACTCTCCGATTCCACGTGCTGCGAAATCCAAACGTGTGGAAACATCGAGATAGATGGCATCGGCAGCTCAACACAAGATAGAACAGAATACTGCTCAACGCAGGGGGAAGAATTAGGCGGTAAGAAATATCAATCACACGCAACATTTATAGGCGATAGTACCCCCGAAAATTTCTCAAATGTATGCTGCCTAGATAATGTAATTGCTTATCTACCCCTAGCTATAAATGATTGGTCAGAAGAAAACGCAGCCAATCCAGACCTTTATCAGTATGGTTCTTATATATGGGACCCACGTGAAGACACAGTTGAGGTCGCGAAAGGTTCCAGGATAAACAATGCTATGATGAGATTCGGTAATATTAATTCCCCAGCGGGTTCCGACCCTATGGTTAGAGGGGCGGGTGAAGCAGATGACCGCCCCACAGATTCAGTGGCTTACCCTGAAGAGGGAAATATAGATATATGGGACACTTTCCCTGGCCGCCTCGACCTAACCGATGTTGAATTTGATGATACCCTTGACCATTATGTTCATTCACAGCATTATGATACCTGCCCGGGACAACCAAACTCTACTTGTGGTAGTGTCGGTGGATATCAAGATAACCGCAATGACAGGCAAAAGATATTTGATAGATTTATTGAGCAAGTTAAATGTGATAATTCTGATACCCTTAATCCCGTCGGAACACCAACTGGCCATATCGGTCAGAGAAGTGAATCATCTATTAGGGAGCCTAGTGACCCAGATGGAACCGGTCAAGAATATCCAACTTTAGGTATAACACCACTCGATATATCAAGTTATACTGATGATAATACTACAGGATTATATAATTCTATGAAATATGCACTTTCCTATGATTATAACGGTGATGATGTGTGCACACCAGACGATAGAGCCAGTGAAGCACAAATCCTAAATTGCGCAGAACATAATCACGGTGGCGGCCGACTGGGTTGTGTATCTTCAAATAATTGTAATTGGGTCCCCGATAATAATGGAGACGGAACCACGCCGATTCAATCAAAGATGGATTTGATTGATAGCGCGGCCACTGCCGCCGAAAAATATGGAAATGATATAAATTTTTATTATCTAAATGGATGCCTATCGATGGAAGAACTTATGTGTCGAGTACCTTCTTTAAGAGAAAGGGATATAGCTAGATACGACTTGAATCTATCTAATGTTCACGGAATTGCTGGATTAATTAGTGCTGGAGAATTAAGTCGAGACATTGCTCACGCAACCTCATACGGTGCTGCATGCGGTAATTCCATTTCTAACAACTTTACCAGTGAAGATAGTGACCCATATCAAGACTTATCCCGATATCATTTCGCACCTCAACCCCTGCCACCTGGTGAGAACAGGGCACAATTAAATCAATGTGATAATCAATTTGGGGATATTAAAGTATCTGGTTGTGGTTCCGTTAATAAGACACCAGGTTCACTGAATACGGCTAACCCTGCGAAGAATAAAAGTGCTTATATACAAGAACCCAAAGTAGGTGAAGTCCTATGTGGAGACGGAGGTGGTGGGGCTTGCCAGGCAACTTATGGGGGGACTTGCACGGAAGGGACAACCACCAGTATGACTGAATGTCTCGTTGAATGTGACTATCTTATTCCCAAATCAAGATCTCAAGGTCTCAGTTATGAAGAAGGTAAAATACACGAGCGAAATAACACAGCTGTTCAAACCTGGTGTACAAATAGATATGATTCCAAAATATTAAATGTCGACCGACATTCCGGGGATGAACGGTGCAACATTGATAATTATGCGGGACAAGATGCGGATTGGAACCCAACGGAAGCCCATAAAAAAGCTATCTGTGATAATTTAGCAAATTGCCAATGGTCACGAGATACTGGATGTCAGGTAAAACCTGGGGATGAAGAAGTAATCAATCAACAGTTATGTGAAAATAATCACTTCTTTCGAGCAGCGAGGGCATCCGAATCTGACAATCCCTGTAACTCTATTCCAAACCCATCTGAAGTTAACTGCGAATATTCGGGTATATGTATGTTTGATGCCTCACAAGGTATGTGTGTTACTAGAACTCCAGCACCAGGAGACACCAATTCTCCAATGCGACCGGATGAAAATGAGTTTACTTATGATAAATGTATACCGTGTACGGAAACGCGTGATATTGACAATGGCGCGACTCTATGGCCTTCTGACAGTGTGAATACCATCCCAGGGGAAAATAAAAAAAATAATATTTTTAAAACGGCGAAGTGTGGAGAAGCTGACAGGAGGCACGACTTAGTAGATGATGATAAGTTTGAATTTAATGACAGTAAACACGCATACTGCCTTGATAGAGATGCTGAAAATCTCAATACTGGGTTACAGCAAACTACAAATTTCAATGACCAAAGCGATAGTGCCGCACCACCGGACGGCGTACGGGGCGAAAACACTGAACAGCGCCTCGGGTGGAACCCGAATGATTCTCCAAAGTTAAGAGATTACTTAAATAAATACATTAAATGTGATAATCTGGGTAATAATTCTAAGTTTCATTTAGAATCCGATAAAAGTTTTTTTCATAGAAACCATCAACGAGACGATGCCCAGAAGCCAGATGATATCAGTGATGGAAATCCTAATTATGGACAATGTCTATCAAATGATTGTACCGATAATCAGGGTGACTGTATAGAAAAGAATGCGGCATGTAGTAATTATATTGACCAAGTGGACCCTGCTATCGGAGCAGCCGCTGTTTCTGATGCCTCTAAGAAATTATTGTGTGAAACACACGAAAATCTACAATGTTATTGGAAAGACGGATACACGAATGCAGCAGGTGATAACGAAAAGAAAAATTGGAAAATGTTGCGTGACGACCCAACTTATGTAGACGATGGAGAAACGATGAATTTGTTTGGCAATGATATATCTCTTAATGAAAAAAAATATAACGCATATTTCAAAAATATAGCTATATTGAATTCAATCAATAGTCGAAGACAGGTATGCAATGATAATCCATCAGAACAGGGGAATGACGCCATTGGGTCGGAGCGGCAGAGGCAGTTGGGTCTCTACGCCTTCGAGACTGGCTCCGTAGCCAATACGAATGAAGGACAGACAACAATTGATAATCAATATGCGCCTGGCGCAAGCACATCCATGTGTATTCCTGTTGGCGCTGGCAATGAGGGAGGCGTATTAGAAACTACAGAGGGTGGAGGCATGTCATACCCACCACTTATCAGTGCTCGAATTCCACAGAATATAGACCCAGTTAATCACCCCCTTACAACTGTGTTATCAAATAATATAACTAACGACAATATTCAAGACTTCATGAACAGCTACGATGAAGTAACATACAAGGATGTTTTTAGAAATAAGGTCCTTGATGCAATAATTCCTGGGGCAGAACAAACAATTGGCCAATTATCAAATAAATTAAGTGGTTTATCACCTGGTGAACAATTAAATGACCCGACAGAAAACGAGGGACCAGATATATGTAAGGCAGACCACTTTTTAATGATGGGGCTTGAACCCGATACTATGGAGTGTGTACGTTGTGGTCAACCGGGGTCTGTCTTAGAAGGATATTACACTGATGGGGCTGGAAAATGTAGAAGAACTTTTTGTCAATGTGATGTTCACGGTAATGATGATGATGACGACCACAAATATAAAATGGTTCAACAGACCGACCCAGCCGCTGGCCTTCAAAGTGGTCTCGGTGGCAATGCAGTATATCAAGGCGGCCGAAGTCTTCGGGGGGTCCGTGAACAATGGAATCCTGGTGCAAATTGTGGGAATGCACTGAGAATTCTATCTAATTACAGAGCTAATAGTAATTCTCAAAATATCGACAGACTACGCGTATGTGATGCTCAGGAACAGTACTTAGGGCATGGTGGCAGCGGCGGGAGCCGCACCGACAGTCAGCAGGGCCAAACCGAACCCCAATATAAATTATATAAAAACAGTAAAGACCAGAATATCTACAACACATTCACAGGTCCCGGGAACTGGGTATTTGACTCCTCGGTATGTCGTTATACGGGAGCAGAAAACCATAGATATTCTAACGAAGCCCAAGAAAATGAAGAACTTATGTGTCATACTCGGGGTAGCACTTCACCCGAAAACTGTTTTCAAGGACTCGGGGCGGAAGATGTCCCTGGCTTCGTGGGTGACCACCCATACGTAGTGGAATTATGTCAACCTGAGTTCGTCTATACTGGCTACACCGGCACAAATGCTCGCCGCGTGACAGGTGGTAATCTGCAGAAGAAATGTAGTGGAGCACAATCGCGAGCCGATAGCGACTGCGGAATCGACGACAATAGAGCCGGTATGAGATGTGACGTAGGTTACAATTCACAGACTTACGCTGGTGCAACTACTAACCAGCAGTCTACAACGCCATCTACACTTGCCCAAGCCCAGAGATACAACAGCACCGCCAGTACAAAAAAATCTGGGACAGGCATGTCCGCAGCCTACATACGCGAGGGCACTTGTACTATATCGGCTTCGATCGGCGGCGGCGGAGATCCGACACCCGCTGCCTACGATTGTGAAGCGTGCGCCTCCCCAGGAGGCATCTGCTCCGTCTCCCGCGACGACGAGGATGTTCGGAACCCCGACCAATCGAATAACAAGCCCGGTAATCAAATTTGTGGTCACGGTAATCGATGTCAATACTACTACGAGGTGCGAGAGACCTCGAATTATGTCCACAACTACTGTACACCTTAAATTCAAATAGAATAGTGTTTCTCGGTTCGTTACAAGTTTTTTTAATATTATACATAGTAAATATGGATAATACTGTATTGCCATATCAAGATAATAATGAATCTGAATCTGAATCTGAATCTGAATCTGATTCAGAATATGAATCTGATGATGAAAATGGACATCTACTAACCAGTAATATTGGTGTAATTTACACTCCCACTAATCACGGTAAAACTTTGTTTGGAACTGATAACAAAGAATATGAAAAAAAACGTAACCGATTATTTACACCTGAAATTACTAAACGAATTATTACTGTCGATTTCACAGATATTTCAAAAATTGCACATATTGAACAAGATTTTGGATTGCCCAGTAAAAATATTATCGGATTTAAAATACTAAAATCCAGCTTTGTTGGAGATGGAGGAACAACTAAGTATATTAATCTTACACTAAAAGAATTGCCAGGGATAGCGTGTGATACAATTTTTGGAAATATATCAATATTCGCCAGAATACCTGTGAGAAAAGAAAATGATATCCAATATACACACCAGTTTTTAGAATTAGCCATGATAGATAGATATTTTTATCCAATCACCATTGATACTATGACTTTTAATTTATCTGTTAATTTATCAGGTTATATAACTATCGAAATATCATACTTAAATGAATTATAATTCAATAATATGATATATTTATTATATTTATTTACCACTTGGATTTCCAAAACTGAAACCATTTCCATTATCGTCCCTAAAATCGTTTTTCAACGATATTGCCCCTGAGGCTGGAACTCGAGAAGATCCATTAACAGTGAACTGTGCGCTTCTGAATTCTGAAAGTGATATATTAGATGCACCTGGATCGTTAGCATTGTTACTACCACCAGGTCCAGCACCTGCTGGTCCAACGACGAACGCCCCACCTGGACTGGCATTTGACCATGCTGTTCTCAGAGCCGAAAAACTTATATTATCATCTGGTACTGTATTTGCCATTTATAACTATACTTTATTTTTTAATTCGTCTATTTGTTTTTGTTGTTCTTTGATACATTCAATTAAAAGAGGCACTATCTTTTCATATTGAACCGTTAAATAATTTTCACCTGATTTCGATTTACCATCTGAATCGGTATCAAAAGGCGCAGGTTTAACTGCTTCGGGAAGAACTGCTTGAATATCTTGAGCAAATACTCCTACTTGTTTTTCATCTTTCGGTATAAATCCTGCTTCAGCACATTTATCTAAAGACCAATCATATGTGAATCCGGATAATTGATTTATTTTTTCTAAAGGATTTGAAAGTATTTTTATATTTTTCTTTAATCGTTTATCAGATGTAAGAGCAGTTATATCACCAGTAGCAGTAATTGTTCCCGTAATCTGAATGCCCGCATTACTCACTTTAAACCGACCTGTTCCGCCAGTTGCTACCTCTACCGCATCGGCAGATGGGAATAAAATACCAGTATTTAAATCACCGGTATTAGTAATGCTTGGTGCTCCGGCAGTTCCGTCAGCAAATTTACACGCTCCTGTAAAAGTTGGATTCGCTAAAGGCGCCTTTGCACTGATCTGTGTTTGGGCATTTGAAGTTAAAGTACTTATATGCTGAAATTCCGTAGAGGTAACACTTCCATTTGCTATTTTCGTTGCGTCAATCCCAGCAGCAGCTTTTATCGAAGCGTTCGCAATATTGGTTATAGAATTACCGGTTCCTTCTTGATTTAAAGTCTTATTAGTCAAAGTATCCGTAGTCGCTTTACCTACTAATGTATCTGTCGCTGTGGGTAGAGTCACAGTAATATCAGCAGTAGATGCATGACCGATTAATTTAACACCATTTGTTCCATTATTAGATCCCTCTTTGAATAAAATATGAGCGGCGGTACTGGCACCTCCCTCAATGATTACACCCGAAGCCGCGTCTAATGTAATACCTCCAGCAGCAGTATTTAATTGTATTGCATTTG